>ENA-OQCO01000250-OQCO01000250.1-human-gut-metagenome-genome-assembly--contig:-NODE-250-length-31784-cov-5.699024_pt1 | contig 31784 bp, 35 predicted proteins | sample MGYA00242500_ERZ504582 | MGnify/ENA primary metagenome ERZ504582 (study PRJEB26092, sample SAMD00036346) | human gut metagenome | host: Homo sapiens | study: EMG produced TPA metagenomics assembly of... | reverse complement strand
ATATTATAAAAAGGGTTATCTGTCTGAGACCGTAGGAACACGCCTGCACTTAGTGAGTGGATGGTCGTTAGACCATTCAGGAGCTTAGTACAGCTGCGTGTGAGTCGAGCGAGAGCGCGTCGCAGACAGATAACCCTTTTTATAATATTCCACCAATAATTTCCGTCATCAAACCAGAAAATTAAAATTTACAGTAAATTATCAGCTAATTCTTCCATAGTCTTAATATTCTCATCATTCATCGTAGATTTGATCGTTACAACTGGATCTACCATCTCGATATTCTTAAATCCTTCTACGATACCTTTCATGATTTTTGCTGCCATTGGTGCCCATGATCCATTTTCCATAAATGCAACTTTACGTTTCTGATAGTTCTTAGCTTTTAAGTGATGTAAAAAGTCTTCCATGCATGGGAAGATTCCTGCATCGTATGTTGCTGCTGCCAGTACCAGTCTGTCATAGCGGAATGCATCTTCGATCACTTCTGCCATATCATCTCTGGAAAGGTCTGCTACTACAACTTTTGGAGCTCCTTTTGCTTCTAAGATTTCTGCTAATTTCTTTGCTGCAGCTGCTGTATTTCCATGGATAGATGCGTATGCGATCAGGATTCCTTCGTTCTCTGGCTCATATTTGCTCCATGTGTCGTATAATCCAATATAATATCCAAGGTTTTCTTTTAAAATTGGTCCGTGTAATGGACAGATGATCTCAATATCTAATCCTGCGGCTTTCTTTAAGAGATTCTGTACCTGTACTCCGTATTTACCACAGATATTGAAATAATAACGTCTTGCTTCACATGCCCAATCTTCATCTGCATCTAAAGCTCCGAATTTACCAAATCCATCTGCTGAGAATAAGATTTTCTCTGATGTTTCATATGCTACCATAACTTCTGGCCAGTGAACCATTGGTGCCATAACGAACTGTAATGTATGAGATCCAAGAGATAATGTATCTCCTTCTTTTACTACGACTTTACGTCCTTCTAGATCAAATGTAAAGAACTGAGGGATCATATTAAATGTCTTGGCATTACCTACAACCTTAGCTTCTGGATATTTTTCTGCTAATACCTGTAAGCTTGCAGCATGGTCTGGTTCCATATGAGATACTACAATGTAATCTACGTTTCTTCCATCTAATGCTTCTTCTAAGTTTACAAGCCATTCATCTGTCTTGCATGCATCCACAGTATCCATAACGGCTACTTTCTCATCTAAGATCACATAAGAGTTATAAGAAACACCATTTGGTACTACATACTGGCTCTCAAATAAGTCAATGTCATGATCGTCTACACCAATATATTTTACTGAATCTGTAACTTTAATATCCTTCATTGTCTTACCTCCAAAATTAAATTCATTTTGCTTTTTTCAACTTTTCTTACTATAACATAGTTTTGCCAAAATATCTACTAGTAATAGTTACTATTTCTAATACAATTTCTTTTCAGATACAAAGATCCCCAAAACAAAACTTCAATCTTGCTCCAGGGATTCTTTATCATCTCTTTGGATGCTTCATGCAACTCTGATTATCTATGCATTGAGAAGCTATCCATATCATAACGTTTTAAGTTGTCTGTGATCTTGCGATCATCTGCGGATTTGATCATTGTTTCTCTGACTTTACGAGCTTTGATGATCTCTTCGTTACGGCTTGGTCCACCAACGCATCCGCCTTCGCATGCCATACCTTCGATGAAGTCTTCTGGTAATCTTCCTCTCTGTAAGAACATTAAAGCTTTCTTACATTCTGCTGCACCGTTAGCTTTGCATACTTTGATATCTTCGTTCTGTTCTGTCTCTTTCATGTATTCTAATACAGAATCTGTTACTCCACCAGAGTTTCCATAGAATTTACCGAAGATCGTAGAATCCTGATATGTATTCTCTGCTGGTTCTAATTCTACGTCTTTTGCTTTCATAATTGCTAAGATCTCGTTGTAGTTTAATGCATAATCTGCATTTCCTTCGATCTTCTGGTCTGCCACTTCTGATTTCTTGGCTACACATGGTCCAACAAATACTGTAACTGCATCTGGATCTTTTGCTTTAATCATTCTTGATACTGCACACATTGGAGATACTGTTGTAGAAATCATATCTGCAAGATCTGGATAATGTTTGCGAATCATGTTTACGAATCCTGGACAGCATGAAGTTGTTTTCTTCTCACCGTTTCTGTAAGCTTCTAACCATTCTTCTGCTTCGCTGCATGTTGTCATATCTCCACCTAAACCTGCTTCGATCAGATCTTCAAATCCAACTTTCTTTACTGCCTGTCTCCAGCTTTCCATTGTAATATCTTTACCAAACTGTCCTTCTGTTGCTGGGGCAAGGATCGCGTAGACTTTCTTACCTGCTTTCAAGTCTGCGATAACGTTTGTGATCCATGTCTTTGTTCCGATCGCACCGAATGGACATTTTGCTGCACACTGTCCACAACGGATACATTTTTCTTCATCGATCACTGATACTCCATACTCATCATAAGAAATTGCATCTACTGGACAGCTGTCTTTACATGGTCTTGATACATGAGCGATCGCATTGTATGGACAGGCTTTTGCGCACATACCACATTCCTTACATTTCTGAGGATCGATTCTTGATCTTGTATGTCCTGGTTCGATCGCTCCGAAACGACATGCTTTGATACAGTCTTTTCCAAGACAATTCTGACAGTTGTTTGTTACAACATAGCTTGAGATCGGACAGTCAGCACATGCTGATTTAATTACCTGCACGATATTTCCATCATCTTCTGCTCCTGGAGCTTTACCTTCTGCTAAACGAATTCTCTGTCTTACGATTTCTCTTTCTTTGTAGATGCAGCAACGGAATGTTGGTTCTGGTCCTTCGATCATCTTCTCTGGGATCAGATCTCTTTCTTCTTCTAAAGTCCCTTCAAACGATGCCTTTGCTACGAAATACAGTACATCTTTTTTCAGATTCTGAATGCTTGTTACATCATACATAATAGTTTACCCTTCCTTAAAAAACACTTAACTAAAACACCCTAGATATTGTTATTTTTTTATCTATGTGCATTATAACAAATATTTTCTTTTTTCTCTACAATGCTTAAAGAAAAGTACAAAAAATATGCAATTTTTTTAAAATTGTACAATTAACATTTTCTTAACGATGACTTTGTCCGTATATTGCATACAATTATTGTTAAAAGAAAGACACAATTGTCTGAAAATTTTTATCATTATAACTTGAAGTTATGGCAAACTATTATTTTTATGTATTTCACAAGCCTTATTCTATCTGTTATTGTATAGCTTATCGATAGAAAATTATTAGACTTATATAAATAGAAAGGATAGATTTATGAGACCATACAGATATGATATTGTTGGTAGTTTTTTAAGACCAGATTATTTAAAAGATGCACGTGCTGAATATGCAGAAGGAACTTTATCTGCAGACCAGTTGCGTGAAGTTGAAGATAAAGCGATCAAAGAGTTAGTTGAAAAAGAGAAAGCTGTTGGATTAAAAGCAGTTACTGACGGAGAGTTAAGACGTCGCTATTGGCATCTTGATTTCCTTGCTTCTTTAGTCGGAGTCGAGGAGATCAAAGCTGATCACTGGTCTGTTGCTTTTAAGGGACATCAGCCAAAAGCCGCAACGCTTGAGATTGTTGACAAAATTGATTTTGATGAAAACAGTGAATTCTTAGATCATTTCTCTTACTTGAAAGAAATTGCTGGGGATGTTGAATGCAAGATGACAATTCCTTCTCCTGCAATGCTTCATCTGATCTGTTGTGTTCGTGGAAGCGAAACTTACAAAGCGATCGATCGTTATAAAAATGAAGATGATCTGTATCATGAGATTGCTCTTGCTTATCAGAAAGCGATCAAAGCATTCTACGCTCGTGGATGCCGTTACTTACAGTTTGATGATACATCTTGGGGTGAATTCTGTGATCAGAATAAACGCGACGATTACGCAAGCCGTGGTCTTGACCTTGACCAGATTGCTAAGAATTATGTGAAAATGATCAACGAAGCTTTAGAAGCTAAACCTGAGGATATGACAATTACAATGCATATCTGCCGTGGTAACTTCCGTTCTACATGGTTCTCTTCTGGTGGATATGAACCAGTAGCTGAGACTTTATTCGGTGGATGTAAGATCGATGGTTTCTTCTTAGAGTATGATAGTGACCGTTCCGGTGATTTCAAACCATTACGTTTTATCAAAGATCAGAAGGTTGTGTTAGGTCTTGTTACTTCTAAAGATCCAGAACTTGAAGATAAAACTGAGATTAAAGAACGTATTAAAGAGGCGGCTCAGTATGTTGCACTTGACCAGCTTTGCTTAAGTCCTCAGTGTGGTTTCTCTTCTACAGAAGAAGGAAATATCTTAACTGATGAAGATCAGTGGAAGAAGATGACTCTTATTAAGGAGATTGCTGAGGAAGTTTGGGGATAGGATATCCGTGATACATATTTCATAATAATATAGTAAATAAAAGAATCCGGCATTACATTTTTGTGTTTGCCGGATTTCTTTATATCCAATTTTCATCTATTTCTTTTTTCAACTGGCAAAACATATCATAAAATTTTTCTTTTGCCTGTGAAATAATTGATAATGCAATATTCTGATTATAAGAATGTGTTACATTATTTCATAAATGATTTTTCCCTCCTTTTGTATGGATTCTAGCAGTTCTGGCTGCATAGGCTCGTCTAGATCTACAATATCATATTCTAATAATGTTGTTGTTTCTTCCTCAACATCTAATGCAAAACGGTCGATATCTCCGCCTCTTACTGCCAGATCGATATCACTTGTTCTTTTGTAATCTCCCCTTGAACGTGAACCAAATAAAAGGACTTGTTCTACATTGTATTTTTGAGCTAATTCACAGATTTCATTGATCACTTGTTGTTTGATTCCTGTTTGATCTATTATAATTTTATCCATTCTCATTTATTTCCCTTAATCTCTTCATTTCTATCCAAATAAGTGCTTTCTATTATAACATACTCTCTTATATTTTTTTGTAAAAAATCAAAGAAAAAGCCTCTGGAGACTAAATCCAGAGACTTAAAAGGGCTATTATTTACGTTTTTTATAATTGTGTTCTTCTTATTTTACGTTGAAGGCTTTGATTCCAGGATATACGGCACTGTCTCCTAAAGCTTCTTCGATTCTTAATAACTGGTTGTATTTCGCAACACGTTCTGATCTTGAAGGTGCTCCTGTCTTGATCTGGCATGTATTTAATGCGACGGCTAAGTCTGCGATCGTTGTATCTGCTGTTTCTCCAGAACGATGAGATGTTACAGCTGTGTATCCTGCTTTGTGTGCCATCTTGATCGCTTCTAATGTTTCAGAGATAGATCCAATCTGGTTTAATTTAATCAGGATAGAGTTTCCTGCTCCCATTTCGATACCTTTAGAAAGTCTTTCTGTATTTGTTACAAATAAGTCATCTCCTACTAACTGTACTTTATCTCCAAGTCTTTCTGTCAGTTTCTTCCATCCTTCCCAGTCTTCTTCATCTAATCCATCTTCGATCGAGATGATTGGATATTTCTCACATAATGCAGCCCAGTGCTCGATCAGTTCTTCTGCTGTATATTCTGTTCCTGCTTTTGGCAGTTTGTAATATCCTTTACCTTTTTCACTCTTCCATTCTGAAGATGCAGCGTCCATAGCGATCTTGAAGTCTTTTCCTGGTTCGTATCCTGCTTTTTTCACTGCTTCTAAGATTGTTTCGATGGCTTCTTCATCTGATTTTAATGCTGGCGCAAATCCACCTTCATCACCTACGGATGTAGCAAGTCCTCTTTCTTTTAAGATTGCTGCTAATGCATGGAATACTTCAGCACACCATCTTAAACATTCTTTGAATGATGGAGCTCCAACTGGCATGATCATGAATTCCTGTACATCAAGTCCTGATGATAATGCATGACATCCACCATTTACGATATTCATCATTGGTACTGGAAGTCTGTTTCCTGATACTCCACCTAAGAATCTGTATAGAGGTACTTCAAGAGATGTAGCTGCTGCTCTTGCTGCTGCGATCGATACAGCTAAGATTGCATTTGCTCCAAAGTTTGATTTATCAGCTGTTCCGTCTGCATCGATCATTGCTTTGTCTACTGCATATGTATCAGAAGCATCTAATCCGATGATTGCTTCACTGATCTTTGTATTGATATTTTCTACGGCTTTTGTAACACCTTTTCCTAAATATCTTTCTTTATCTCCGTCTCTTAATTCTAGTGCTTCAAATTCTCCTGTAGATGCACCACTTGGAGCTGTTCCTCTTGCAACTGTTCCATCAACTAATGTAATCTCAGCTTCTACGGTTGGATTTCCTCTGGAATCTAGGATTTCTCTTCCAACTACTTTTTCAATTTCTAAATAATTCATTTCGATTGTGACTCCTTTCCCTATACATAGCAGTACTCCTCGCTGGAAGAAGGGTAAGCTTCCAGTTTGAGATCATTTTGTTGCAGGTGTCGATCTCAATCGAGGAGTCCACATGATTCATTCACGTTTTTAGTTAGTGTTGTCTAACTGTTATTTATGATACTAGATTTGGATGGAAAAATCAATGGGGATATATGATAATAATTATCATATATCCCCTAGTTGATTATTTTCTTAATTTTTTGATCAACTCTTTTTTCGTTGTATTATTAAATGCCCATACACGTACATCATTTTTCGTTGCACTTCTATATTGTTTTTCTGAAATATATGTCAACTTTCCTTTTTCCTTTTTGCTATATATTTCTTTATCAATGACTCTATGTACTGTTTTTTCTGATTTTTCTAAATTTGTTGTAACTTTATTTCCATCCTCATCTTCGAAATGTCCTTCACGTTCAAAGAAATATGATGCTTTTTTTACAATTTTCTTTCCATTATACTTATAAATATAATATTTTCCCTTTCAGAACCATTTTCACTTAATACTGAATACTGTAAGCCTGCAATTGTTTTCTGTTTTTTATTATATGCAATTATTTGATCCGATGTTGACCAAATTTTCTTTACTTTTCCTTTATTGTATGTATAAATATTTAAATTTCTAGCTTCGCCTTCTGCATTACTATTTAAATTCACAGTGACCAGTTCTTTTGTTCCGCCTCCTGTTACTTCAATTAATGAATAACTTGTAAATTTGGCTACTTTGTTTTTCTTGATTGCTTGTGCATAGGCTTTGTTCGCCTTCTTCTGTACTTTTTTTGATGCAGCTAATACATTTTGAGTTGAAACCAATGTTGTTGCCATTAAGGCTGTGATTGCTAAAGTTGTTAATTTTTTTGTTAGATTTTTTAATTTCATTGAAACATCCTCCTATCTTATTCTGTTACAATATGATATCCATAATCAGATAACATTTGTTGTGTTCCTAGTGGTACATAAACTGACATTTTTTCTGCATTAAATATACCAGAACCACTTCTTGCTTTTGAAATATAGCTTAGAATATCTTTTGACGCTATATTTCTAAGAAATTAAGTTTTCCAAACCAAATCATTAGAAAAAGCCTTCCAATAGATTTCTCCATTGAAAGGCTCTGTATATTCTTCGTATCTTCCGTAACGTATGATTAACTCTTGCATAGTTCCAAGATAACTGTGTTCCTTATATTATAAGGCTTTCTGATGTGTTTGTTACTCTTTTGTTTCTATCAGGTTACTAACGCAAAAGTCTGTTTACTTCTGCTTGAACAGCAGAATAATTATATCCTGCCTGTTCTAACTTAGATTTTCGTGTTGCACCATTGCCCCACTTCCCCTGAATAACTTCCTTTGCAACTTCAGTCACAGACTTCTGTCCACAAAGTTCATTGACTTTCTGCTGAACTTCAGAATAGTTATATCCTGCATTTTCAAGTGCAGTCTTTCTTGCAGTTCCATTTCCCCATTTTCCTGCAAGAACTTCTTTTGCTACTTCAGCAACTGATTTTGTTGGTGTGGATGTTTTACCACTTACAAGTTCATTGACCTTTGCCTGAACTGTTGAATAATCATAACCTGCATTTGTCAGTCTGTTCTTTCTGTCATCACCATTACCCCACTGACCTGCTAAGACTTCCTTTGCAATGGTTGTGATGTCTTTCTTTGTTGTAGAAGGTGCAGGTGTGGATGCAGACTGTGTTGTGTATGCAGGAACACCAAATCCCCTGATATACTTTCCATTGACTGCAAGTGTTCTTCTTCCAACCTTATTTGAAGTGTTTCCTTCAATAACTGTGATTGTCTTACCATCACATTTTTCAACAATTCCAACATGGTCAGATGAACCTACATTGTCACCAATGCCTGAATCCTGCCAATCATAGAAAATGACATCACCTGCTTTTGGAACATATGCATCATTTTCAACCCAACATCCAATCTGCTGAAAACCTTTAATCATGTAATTACATGAACATTCTGTTGGGATGATTCTTGTATAACCAAGTTTTACCGCAACAGCAGATACAAAGGTTGCACACCATGCATCTGTATATGTTACTTTGTAACCTCTTGGTCTTGGATTCTGTGTGTTGTATAAATCAATAATTGCTCTATGTGAGCCATCTGCTTCATTATATCCAAGCCATGCTTTTGCCTGATTCACTACTGCTGTTCTATCATATGACATACTGTTGTTACCTTCTTTCTTGTCGTACTGTGTCAAATCATACTGATTGATTAACTTCATGTTGTTATCTACATAAGTAGAAGATGTTGCATATCCATCTGCCTTGATGGTTTCAAGATATGTCTTAGGGTCTGTTATGCCCTTCAGATTGCTATATCTTGGAAGCTGAATGAATTCAAAATACCCTTTGATTCCATCTTCCATGCTGTCATAAACCCTGAAATTGTCTTTGATAGTTGTCAGTGTTCCAACTTCATATTCTTCCTGTGTTGTCAGATTCACTGATTTCCCTGTCCATTTAGTCCCACATTTCAGACCAAAATAATTGTGATAGGTGGAAGCAAGTTTTGACTTGCCCCACCCACTTTCTAAGATTGCCTGTGCAATGATTGGACTATGAATCAAGATTCCATAAGACAGTGCTACCTTGCAGACTGTATCTGCAACTTTCTTGATAAATTCCTGATTAGTCATTTATTACCCTTCTTTCTGTTCTGTTAAAACATCAATTGCTTTGTTGATTGCATCAGGTAATGGAAGACCCATAAGACCTGCATTTTCCACAATTGAAATCAATTCATTTGCCATAAATCCAATGATGACTGCATTTCTGATGTAATCCACACCAATTGCTAAATCTAATCTATATGCAATCAATACAAACAAAAGGGTCATGCATTTCCTGCAAAGTCCTTTCCATCCTGCTTTGCTTTCCAATGCACCTGATTCAGTTTTGTTGGACTTGTGAAAAACACCTGCAACCACCAATCCTGAAAAATAATCAATTCCCATAAAAATAAGTAATGTAACCAAACCTGTGTCCCATCCACCAAACGCTGATGCAATGATGCTTCCAATGACACCAATGCCTGTGCAAATTCCTTCTTTAATATTCATCTTGTTTATCTTCCTTTCTGCATAAAATAAGCACCATGCATTTCTGCATGATGCTTTGCTGTGTGTTATTGACTTATGCCTGACCTGCTAAATCACCACAATCAAGGTCAATCAGAACCTGAACAACCTTGTCCTTGATTCTTGCAGGGACATCATCAATTGTCTTCACACCCTTGATGATAAGTGTTGCATATACTACTGCCATGTTTTCCACTTCCTTTCTAAATAAAATATTTATGATAAGATTGGTTATCAACCTTCATCACCTACTTCAGCAAGGTCAGGATGACCTTCTTTGACCAATTCCTGCTTGACTTCATCTTTGATTCTTGTTGGTACATCACCAATGGTTTTGATTCCCTTGATAATAAGACTTGCGTAAATCTTCACCATAATAATCACTTCCTTTCTATACCATCATTTCATAAATTTCACACATAGCTTCTTGTGCTTGTGTCATTTGTTCTTCAAGACTTGCATTCTTTTCTGCCTGAATTCTGATGTATTCATCTTTGTCATACTCTGTCAAAGTGAATTCATACATTGTGACTTCATCATCTGATTCAGGATTCTTCACTTTAATTTCAGTAATGCTTTCATAAGTGAAAACCTTTGATTCAGTGATTTCCACACCTTCAGGTTTCACTGTACTTCTTTGTGTTCCGTACTGTTTCATGCTACTTTTCCACCTTTCTTGACATTCAATTCATAATATTTAGTTGCATATGGAATCAATGGTTCAACATATTTCTGTGTCAGTCTGAAACAATTTCCATAATCAGTCCAACCTTTGTAAGAATTTATTGAACACCATTCTGAATAGTTCATCATATTCCCTGATTCAACTTTCTTCCTTATCTTCACCATTTTCTTTTTCATGTCTTTGCAGGTTTGCTTTCTTAATAGCACATAGGAAACAAACACCCTATAACCAAGGTAATCAATACCCCTGACATAAGTTGGAAACACTTGATAATTCTTCTTGATTTCTAACTTCATATTGTTGTGGAAGTATTCATTGATTTCTTTCAGCAACTGATGCAGTTCTTCCTTAGTTCTTGCAAGAATTACAATGTCATCCATATATCTGAAGTAATATTTGACATGCTTGACTTCTTTCATCCAATGGTCAAAATCACTGAAGTAATAATTCCCACTGTACTGTGACAGATAGTTTCAATTGGAATCCCTGTGTTTGGGTCAATGTCTTCATCTAACAGATATATTGAAACAAGGTCTTCATCTTCTGCTGTGTTGATTGAATCAATGATTTCATCAAGAATCCAAAGAAGGTCATTATCTTTGAACATCTTTCTGTATTTCTGTTTCAGAATGTCATGATTCACTGATTGATAATAATGTCTTGCATCTATCTTCAGACAATATTGACAGTTTGGAACATCATGTTGGACTGCTTTCTTTACCCTGCTAAGTCCTTTGTGAATTCCCCTGTCAGGTATTGCTGAAAAGGTATCAGAAATAAGGTGCTTGATTAAATATGGTTCAATTACCTGCAAGATTGCCCACTGTGCGACCCTATCAGGAAAATAAGGAAGTTTATAAATCTTTCTTGTTTTCCCATGCTCATTCTTATAGAACACTTCATATTCAGATGTATGATAGGTTTTATTTATCAGCATGTCCTGCAATTCCTTCAGGTACTTATCAGGGTCAGAATCAATCATTTGCACTTCTGCATACCATCCTTTCCCTTTCTTTGCATGTTGATGTGCTAACTTCAAATTTTCCGTATCATAAATCTTTTCATATAAATGTCCATAACGCTTCATATAATTACAACCACCAATTCTTTCTGTCATTTTTGTATGCGTGTTTCTGATTCTTCAACTTCCTTTCAGGATTTACCAAAACAGATTCATTCCATGTGCTGTCATCAATGAATGACAGGCTTTTGTGTTTTGCCAAGTGGCAGGGTCAAGTAATTTCCACAATTTTTATATATGAAAACAGACAGTCCTTTTGGACTGCCTGAAATCAACCACGCATTTACTAAGTGACTGCTGATATTACGATTACGATTCCCAACACTGTTATTCAAATTCCAATAGAAACTACCTGCATTAGAACCATTATTCCAATTACTGCCTAATTGAGTAATCTTGAAAATGTTTTTATTGTGTACAGATATAACAACAAGGTGGAAGATGTTGCCATCAACAATTACCTAACCCATATATTTAATTAAACAGTGACTGTTGGTACATACACCAAGCGACCGCCGATAACACGAGTACGAAGCCCAACACCGCTATCCAAATTCCAACAGAAACCACCCGCATTAGAACCATAAGCCCAAAGACCGCCCAATAGAGCAATCCTATATCCATTCAGGTTTTCAGTGATATAAGTATAATCACCAACAGGAAGTGAACTGTTTCCAAGACATTCAGATGCCATAAACAACCAATCATACTTAGTGGAATATCCCATTGCTGAAATATATCCGTTTGCTTTTGTGACTGTAAATCCTGCACCTTCATAGTTGTCTGTGTTCTTTCCTTCAGCATAATTGAAGTCTGAACAGATGTAAGGCATACCACCTGCCATCTTTCCATTACCCCAAATATTTACACCATATGCGAATTTCCAAATGTTACCCCAAAAGTTTTCAACACCACGATAACAAATAGAAGTTTTTCCATCCACTGTGTAGTCTGTTGCTTTGCCACCTTCATATGTGGTTGTTTTTGTTGCTCTGCCTGTTCCATTACCAAGTGAAGCTGTTGAACCTGTTGCACCTGCATAAGAACTTGTTGTGTCAGAACCTGTTGACCAAGGAAGATTGACAACACCCTGACCAATAGCAGTCTGAAGGTTCATCATTCCCATTTCAACAATCATCAGTAACTGTTCCATAGATGCTGTTTTGATTCCAAGTGAATGCCAACCTTCACCCCTGTTCTTTGCCATCTGTTCAATGTTTGGTCTTGTCAGGTTCTGTGATACACCTGAAGCAGGTCTTGCACCTGCAATGGAACTGAATTTGTCTTTAGAAGCATCCATGACCTGTTCATCATTTTTTAAATAAGCACTTGCGGATGTATCATAAATACATCCTTCATATGCTGACATAAGGATGTAATCAACTTCATTTCCATTCTTGTCATAGAATGCAGGATGAAGTTTGAATCCTGCCCTTTGTGTTTCACTAACATAGTAGTTTGCTTTTCTTAAATGATAACCATAGCCTGTTTCCTGCCTGTCATATTCAAGTGGACACACAAGATAATAGAACTTAGGCTGATATACCATGACCTGACCATTTGAACCATCTTCTGTGTAACCTTCATCACCATAGTAAGCATTGATTGTTCCACCATCAGACACATTGCATCTTTTTCTTCCACCATACATGCTGAACTTGTCAAAGTCTGCACCTGCTGTCAGATTCTTTGCACCTGCTATTCTTGTGCAGGTCTTATTTTTGTAGTCCATTGTGATACCAAGAACATCTTCTGTTTCAATCATTCCAAGATATGCTCTGATATCTGTGACACCTGAAAGAATTTCCTGTGCATTGAAGTCTTCACTTCTTAATGCATCAAGGTTTGCTTTTGCTGAAATATTTTCAGCAGTAAGCTGATTGAATACATTGGTTGCACTTTTAGTTGCATTCTGAAGGTTTGTCTGTGCTGTTGATGCCTGTGCAATAACACCTGACAAAGATGACTGTGCAGACTGTGCTGAACTGATAACTGCATTCAGGTCACTTCTTGTCTTGGTTGCATTATTGATTGCAGTATCAAGATTCTTCTTTGCTGTGTTACCTGTTGATGTACTTGTATCAAGATTTGATTTAGCTGTCTTTGCATTGCTGATTGCAGTATCAAGTGCAGATTTAGCACTGTTTGCTGAACTGATGGAAGAATCAAGATTCTTCTTCACATCATTTGCAGATGCTGTTGCAGTCTGTGCAGTTGATGTTGCTGACTTCAGTGTACTTTCAGCATTGTTTGCTGAAGTAGTTGCAGAAACTAAGTTGGTTCTTGCTGTGTTTGCTGAAGTAATAGCACTATCAAGTGCAGACTTTGCTGTGTTTCCCTTGGATGTTGCATTGATAAGTGCTGTTGTTGCATCCTGTGCTGAAGCAACCTTTGCATCAAATTCTGCAACAGCTTCATTGACATCATCCTTGGAAGCAACAATCTGATTTTTGATGTCCTGATAACTGTTATTATCATCATTGACTTTATTCAGTGCATTGATGATTGAACTTCTGACTTCTTCACCATAGACAGCATTTGCAATTTCATCTGTATAGGGTTTAATGTTTGCCATTATTCTCCACCTTCCTTTTCATCTTCTTCACTTTTCTTTTTCTGTTCCTGTTTAATTTCTTCAATATATAAATTGAAATCATTCATCATTTCAACTTTAGCTTGTGATGTGATTTGTGAATGAATATCAGCAATCACACCTTCCATGATGAAGTTGGGAATTCCACATTCCTGTTTTGCCTTATTTACTGCTGTCAAGACCATAGCTTTTGCAGTTTCTAATTCTAATGTCAATGGTTTTGGTTTTTCTTCTTCAAAGATTGCACCCATCATTTTTCAATTTCCCCTTTCTGAACTTGTTCAAGCATTGCAAGAACTTCTTCCTGTGTATATGTTTTTTGTTTCTTTGCACAAATGATTTCTGATTGCTGATTCTCTTTTTCTGTTTTTTCTGCATCAGGTATTGTTCTATAAATTGCCATTTAAACACCTTCCTTACCCATTCCATGTTCCTGAAATCAGGATTCCATTTTTAAACTGCATCTTACAACCATTTGACCATGAAGCAACTGTTCCATCACTGCTCATTTTTAACACTTGCACAAAATTCAGTGTTCCATTGATTCCACCACCTTCAAATGAAGGATTTTTCAATGTCCATCCATGCATGTCAATATTACATCCTGCATGAAGTTCACCTGATGTGTAATTACCCCAACCTTTATTCTTCTGAACATAAGTCCATTTCATTGTATAGACATTTGCAGAAGATGAATCTTTAGATGCCCATGTCATATACGCACCATTACTTTCAAGGTCAAAATTTAAACCTTTTTTAGATGAATCACTTTGTAATTCATTAGTACCAATTTTTCCAACATAGTAATCATTTCTATAAAAATGACAACCATTGTAATTGAATTTTGAAACCAACTTCTGTGATGAAGATACTGCACTGTCATAAATCCTTAATTCACCTGATTCAAACTGAATATATTTACTGATGTTATTCCATGCAATTTTAACTGCTGATGCATTCTGTTGAATCTTAGTTGACAAATCAGAACTATTCAATTTTTTCTTAACTTCTGATTCAATTGAATCTGTTTTGACTTTAATCTGTGCAGATGTTGAATAAGATTTCAACTTATCATCTGTGTAAGATGTTGCTGTTTCTTTTGCAGAAATTAAAACAGCATCTTTTGTATTTTTGATTGCTGTTTCAACTTCAACCCTTGTCCAATAAGACTTTAATTGACCATCTGTGTAATCATTAGAATCACTAATTGCATCTGAAATTTGCTTTTCTACTGATGATTTATAAGATACTGATAACTTACTTGCATCAACAGAACCACCAACAAGTCTTTCACCAACAATTTGACCATCCATTGTGATTGCAGTTTCATAAGTTCCATTGTAACCTGTCTTGGAATATCCAAGACCATTCAAATTCCATCTCCAAAGTTTTCTTGCTGTCTTTTTATCAGCAGTGTCCATGATGAGCTGTTCATCAGCAGTTGTGACAACATGACCATTGGTTGCTGAATGAATCAACTGTGATGCATTTTCCTTTGCTTCTTCAAGGATTTCAGATTTCTTTGGAAGTTCTTCAATCTTATCTTTGATTGAAGTTATATTTGATTCTGTCTTGGTTGATAAGCTGTTCTTGGAATAAGATGTTCCAAGGGTCAACTTATTGTTTGATGGTTTATCCAAATAAATTGTCATTTCTGACACAGGGAAAAATCTATCAAGACCATTAGGTGTTGATGTAACCCTGATTCTATCAAGGACTTTGATTCTTTCCATGTCCACATGAAGCATGTGAAGGTCAACAGCAGATGCTGTCAATGTAATCTGTGCAAACTGAATATCTGACAGATATTCCTTCCCTTTCTTTAAAAGGTTATCTGCAACATGAACATCATCCCATTTGACTGTTTTGAATATCCATCCATAGCTTTTGACTGCTTCCTGTGAATACACATAATCAACACCACCATTGACATCTTTGATTGTCAGATAAGCATCAAGACCTTCAACTTCTGTGACATCTTCAAGCCTTGCACCAATTGGAATGACTGCTGTGACAATATCAGAAGCAACCATATCATGTGTGAAATCCAATAAGTTTGAACCAAATTCAATCACCTGTGTATTTGTGTTTGGATAATCAGCAAGGTAATCAAGATATCTGACACCATTTTCTTTTCTGATTCTCAAATAACCACCATATGTTTTCAAAAGGTCTGTCTTAATGACTTCCAATGTGGATTCCCAATTGGTATATTTATAAACATAATCATTGTTGTCCTGAACAGTGACTGCACCAACTTTGAAGGTTTTATCAATGCCCTGATTCTTTACCTGCTGATTATGGATGTTCACCAAGGTTTCAAGATAACCCCTGACTGTCAATCCCTGATATCTTGCAGGTCTTTGAATAGAATCGTTGAAATATGCAAGTTCACCTTCACAGATGACTTTCTTTCTGTTGTATAAATCTTTTGTAATTTCCACAACCCTTCCACAAAAGATTTCTTCATCACCATCATAAGCTGTGATGACTGAAGTCAATTCATTAACTTCTTCATAGTGTGGATGTTTTGGAAGAATACTGAATTCAAAAGACCCTGCTGTGTTTTCCCCAATTTTCACAATTGGGGAAATCAAAACAAGGTCTTCATCCCTCAAATCATACAAAGGGGAATTATTACAATATACACGATACATTTATAATGCACCCCCTTGATATTCAATTTTGACTATTCCATTTCCTTTGAATGTCACATAATTAGTTCCATATTGAAGTCTGATTCCAAGAACCTGTGTCTTTCCTTTTGGAAGGTTATATGTAACACCATCAAATGTCACAGTCATTGCTGTTGAACAGGTGAATGTTGGTGATACAATCTTTCTTTGATTCTGCAAGTTGACCTGCAATGAACCATTGACTGTGACTGCATTCACCCTGATGAAACCATTCTGAAAACTGAATGTGTCCCACAACCATTTTTCACCATTTCCATTTATATCAAGTCTGTAAGGTTCACATTCAGCATCAATTGTGATGGTGCATAACCTTTTGGAAGTCTTGAATGAATTGATTTTGCACCTGCCTGTGTAATAATAGGCAGGGTCAAAATCCATCTGAATTCTTAACTTTTTACCATGAAGATAATTTGCAACATCAGCAACTGTTGATGCCCAATATTTATTTCCCTTCAGAACTGTAAAAGTAAACTGAAGTTTTCGTGTTTTGTACTTGATATCATCATTTAAGACTTCTGACAAGTCAATGACACCATCAGCACCAATCACATCAACTTCTTCCAACTTTGGTTCAGGAAATCCAATATCTTTGTCAGTCAGGATTAGACCAAAGTCATCATATGAATTTTTTGTTCCAAATGTCACTGTCTGCATTATTGTCTTTCCTTTCTTCTTATAATTTTACCAAGTTCTTCATCCATTGCAGGTGCTGTTTCTGCAACCAATACACCTGTGTCAAGAACCAACTGACCTTTGAATTCAGGAAACCATTCTTCAAAGATTGCAAATAACTGTTCAAACCAATCATTCAAGGCTTTCACAATTAAATTGTCATGATGACCAACTGCATCCTGAATGTCATTCATCAGATTGCTATGTCCATACATGATTTCATCACCTGCTTCACCTGCACCTTTTGCAGTACCTGTGACAGGATTTACATCAAACAATGTTGGTTGTGTAAACATGAAAGGACTGTCCATAGCCTTCTTATACCAACTGATTCCAAAGTGTGGAACAGATGGTGGTGTCAAGCTGAAAGAACCACTGATTGAAATATGTGGTAATTTCAAATGTGGCAGTGACCAACTGAAATTCATGATTGACTTGATTCTGTCAATAGCACCTGAAACAACAGATTTACATCCATTCCAAATGCTTGTGAATGAAGATTTGATTCCATTCAATACACCTGTCACAGTTGATTTTGCACCATTCATTCCACTTGAAATAGTGGACTTAATACCATTTATAACTGAAGACACAGTTGACTTGATTCCATTCCAAACACTGCTGAACACAGATTTGATTGAATTCAAGATACTTGTGATTGTTGATTTTATCGCATTAAAGACAGATGAAATCACTGACTTTATTGCATTGATGACTGTTGTCACAACAGATTTGATTGCATTCCAAATTGTAGAAAATACAGATTTAATTGCATTCAGTGCTGTGCTGATGAATGACTTAATCGCATTCAATACAGTTTCAATCACTGACTTCAGGTCATTCCATACTGCCTGAACAATCCCCTTGATTGCATTCCATACAGTTGTGAATACTGTTTTTACAACATTCAGACCAAGCTGAATGATAGATTTCACAAGTTCAATACCTGCTGAAATCAAATTCTTGATTGCATCCCACACTGTTGACACAATGTTTTTAATACCATCCCACACACCTGACCAATCACCTTTGATTAGTGCTGTCACTGTTTGGATGACTGCCTGAACAATCTTCAGTGCTGAATCAATAAATGTGCTGATATAATTGAATGCATTTGTTACTACATTGATAATATCCTGACCCCAAGCATCCCAAGCCTGTTTGACAAGCTGAATGAATGCTGAAATCAATTCTTTCACTGCTTCAATAACAGTGCTGATTGTTTCTTTGATGGTTGCCCATGCTGACTGAACAGTGTTCCTGAAATCTTCATTGGTGTTGTACAATGCAACAAAGATTGCAATCAATGCTGTGATTGCCACCACTACCAATCCAATAGGACTTGTGATTGCACCAAGGACACCTGACAAACCACCAACAGAACCTGACAGTGATGATATAGTTGATATAGCTGTTCCAATCTTACCAACCATTGAACCAATACCACTGATGATTTTTCCACCAATAATCAAAACAGGTGAAGCAACTGCACCAATTCCCATTGCTGTTGCAATCATGGTTTTAGTGTGTTCATCAAGACTGCTGAACCATGTTGTTGCCTTTTCCACAACCCCACACACTTTTTCAAGTGTAGGTGCTAAAGCACCAATGAATGCAGTACCTAATTCAATACCGCTGTTCTTAATCTGATTGATTGCTTTGTGTGCCTTGACTGATGGTGTTTCTAATTTCTCTAATGCTTCGCCAACATCATCTGTATCAGATGCCATTGTTTCAACTGTCTTGTTAAATTCATCAACACCACCATTCAGGATTGCAAGACCTGCCTTTCCTGCTTCAGCAGATGACCATAATTCATTGTAGGAAATACCATTTTCATCTGCATACTGCTTTGTGATTTGAAGAACATCAGCAAGTGACATTCCTGAATTCATACATTCTTGAAATGACTTTCCTGTTTTTTCCTTGATGACACCACCAAGTGTTGTTCCTGAATCACCCAATTCATTGAACATACTGTTCATGTATGTGGTTGCTTCTGCTGTTGCAATACCCTGTTTAGTAAGTGAAACATAACCTGATGTCAAGTTGTTGATATTGACACCCATTGAAGAAGCTGTTGGAATAACTTTACCCATTGCAGATGCAAGTTCATCAACAGTTGTTTTACCTAAGTTCTGTGTTCTAACAAGTTTGTTTGCTATTTGGTCAGCACTTCCTGCTGATTTACCATAAGCATTCATTGCTGTTGTCAACACATCCACCGCTGTTGTTGTACTTGTGAAACCTGCTTTTGCAAGGTTTCCTGCTGTTTCAACAAACTTTCCAACCTTGTCCACACTCTGACCTGCTGACAGTGCCTGATATCCTGCTTCAGCAAGTTCTGATGCAGACAAACCTGTTTTATTGGATAGGGTCAAGAATTCCTTGGATAAGTCACTAACTGAAGTCTTGGAAGTATCAAACAAGGTTGACATCTTTGCCATACCATTTTGAAAGTCAGAAGCTGACTTTGTTGAAGTAGTCAGTGCAGTTGCAAGAACTGCTGACACAGGTGCAATTGCTTTTCCAAGACCTGTGATTTTATTTCCTGCTGTTTCCATAGCAGAACCAATCTTGGTTGCAAGATTCTGTGCTTTTGTATTGGTTTCATCAATCTGACTGTTTGCTTCTTTGTTATTGATGAAGATACTTCCAACAAGTTTAAACAAATCCATAATTCAATTAACCCCCTTCCTTTTCTATTTCAAAATTTTGCATGATTTTATAAGAATCTTTTATGGTTGCTTCAAGCTGTTCCTTTGTTGGTCTTTCACCCTTTGGTTTGTTACCAACTTTCAAATCATGCTTGAACTGTTCAAATGTTCTTTCATCCCAAGGTGGAAGTTTGTGAATATAGAATTCCCAAAGTTCATTGTGCTGTTGTTTTTCATCAAAGACTTCCAAGAAGTCCATCAATTGTCCTGCACCAATCACCTTATCAAGCAAATAAATGGACTTGCATATTCTCTGAATAGCAAGTCCATAAAAGTAAGATGGTTTACTTGAACAATTTTGAAACAACCTTGAAAAAATCCTTGAATTCCTGCTTCTGAACAACAGCAACAATCATTTCAGTGAAAGTTACCATATCAAGGTTTCCAATTTCCTTGACTGTCATTCCTGACAGACCTGAAAGAAAAGTGTAAATTTCATTTTTGCAGGAAGGAAGATTCTTCATGATGATAGAAACAACTTCCATCACAACAGCTACACCAAGCATTGTTGTAGCATCTGTGTTTTCATCTTCATCATCCTTCTGACTAATCATTGACTTCATGTCTTTGATTTTATCAGGTGTGATGATTTCCTTTAAATCCTTGAAACCAATCTTTGAAAGAATCCCAAACATTGGGAATAAGTCATCAGATTTCAGTGTTCTAAGTTCAAATTCCATTAGTCTTCACCCACTTTCTTTCTTGTTCTTTTTGCAGGTTCTTTGTCTTCCTGCACTTCAATCAGGTGTTTTGAAACTTCCATGATTTCAGAAATTCTTTTGTCATCAGCTTCAAACACTTCACCAATCTTGTGAAGTTTCCCTGTGTATCTGTCATTGAATTCATTTATAACCTTTACTTTTGCCATTGTTCAAAACCATCCTTTCTAATTACGCAAGTGTTTTTGGATAATAAATGTGATAAGGAAGGGTGTCAAGGTCAGAATCAAGGTCTGCATGACATGCAAATGTATATGTTCCAACCCCTTCTTTCTTATTTTCACCATTTGATTCAAGTCCACTTGTACAAAGTGCATTGTCCATAATAACAATGATATTTTTACCGCCTAATGTCTTACCAACAAAAGCAATGTTCTGAAGATAATCACCATCTTCAACATCTGCCTTTGATTCAATCAGGTCATAATTGGTATCTTTGGAAGTCCCATCAACACCAATGATTGCTGATTTGATAATATCCTTTGTGATTTCAAGGAAATTGATTTCCATTTCAGCAGTTTCACCTGTCTTGACTTTAAGACCTTTTACCGCAACCATTGCACCATCAGCTTCAATGTCTGCAAATTCAGGTGTGATTGTAATCTTAGAACCACCCTGTGTTGCACCCATAATTGAATTTTCAAAATTCCATTTGTGGGAACTTTCATCATAAGTCACATTCTTATGAATCGTACCTGCACCAAACAAAATCTTTTTAGGTGTGTCAGATGTCACACCTGTTTTCCAAATTTTGCCATGTTTTACACCTTCCATTCTTTTATTCTTAATGTTATTTCTAATCTATGAACACCAAATTCAACTGAAGGAACAGGATATGCTGTCACATACATAATTGCAATTCCTGAACCACTTTTCATGATATCTGTTATTCCATCACATCCAAATGTGTCCTTCAGTAATTCCTTCACAGTTTCAAGATTCAGAAAACTTCCTTTTGTGTTACCTGTCAGAATGAAATTACATTCTTCCATTCCATCTTCATTCAATGGTTCTATTTCCTGATATTCACCAACCCAATATGTTTCAGGAATATCAGAAGTCCATTCCATGAATTCATAGGGAATGTTTAATGATTCTAACAGGTTGCTCATATAATTAAGACCTTCAATTGTCATTATCAAACACCCCCAAAATATCTTTCAGCAACAGACTGAATCTTTCCTTCTGTTGCTGTGAATGCTCTGTATAAAGGTCTGTTTGCTGTTTTACCATTGGTATAATAAGCATTCAGTCCTTTCTTTCTCATAATAGCAACAACTCTTTTTGCTTCTTCCTTGGTGTATGTCTTCCCACCTTTTGGTGCTTGTGGTTTTCCACCTGTGTCAACAAAGACCCAATAACCTTTTCTGCCACCACCATTGATTGCATGTTCACCTGTTCCAAATTCTTCATAGATTGCATTCCAATAATCTGAACCAATGTGAACTGCAAGTGCATCTTCATCAACCTTGTATTGATAAGAACCTGCTGTCTGTGATGTCTTTCTTCTGCTATTTCTTTGTGCCTGTGACCTGATTTCACCACCAATTTCATGAAGAAAAGCAATTGCTTTATCTTTCAGTGCTGTTTTCACATTCACTGAATAACTATGGAATTCTACATTCTTAGACACCTAAACCACCCCCAACATACTGAAGCATGATTTCCAAGTGCTGATGCATTCCCATAGGGTCATCAATCATTAAGATGTGGTATTCAACCCCATCAATAATCATTCTTGCATTTTCAGATGTTGCATCAATCTTTGTTTCATCCTGTTCAGACTGAATCACACCTGTTTTCAGATTGAATGGATTCCAAACCCATTTCTTTGAAAGATTCCTGAAGGATTTAAAATCACAGATGAAAATGTGTGTGGATGATTGCACCTTTGCACTGTATTCACTAATGTCATTTTGACCATTGGATAAGTCCAACCAACCTTTCAGTGATGTGACATCCATCCACACATGTTCCTTTTCACCAATGATGTTCTTTGTTCCTTCATCTTTCACCTGAATCAATGCAGTTGTATTTCCACCAACTGAAATCATCAGAATCTTGCTTTCATGTAAGGTTTTAAAAAACCAAGCAGGGAAACAGGATATCCCATCACTTGGTTATTTGCATCATAATCAACATAGGTCACAGAATGTCTTGACAGTGATTCAGATTTGATTCCAACCTTATCACGCATATCAACTTCATATTTCAGAAGATTGATGATTCCAACCTGAATATCTTCAGGATAGACAACTTTTGTGACCATGTTGGAATCAACAGTGAACACTTCTTTGTCAAGTCTTATGAAGTCCTTACCAACTTCAGTGACCACATACAGTCCATTATTCACTTCTGATTCTGAAATCTGAATGGTGTCACCCACTCTGATGAATGGATGACCACCAAAGATTCTGTCACCAAGACTGTTTCCTATGAATCTGATGCTTCTGTTCTGAAAATTGTTATTGGTGTACTTCCTGATAAGAAGTTCCAATGCATTCAGCTTCTTTTGAAGAATCTTTGTGTCCTGCCCTATGAAATCAGGCATGGACACAATATCATCAACTGATATAATCATCAGATTCACCGCCTTTCTTTACTTAGGCAGTAGGTGCATCACCCTTGAATTTTGCAACAACAAGTTTAGATGCATTTGTTACTGCAACACCATAATACTTAGAAGCTGTGATATCATGCTTCTGTTTTTTAGGAAACCATTCATGGTCAACCTGTGTATCTTTCTTTAAGAAGATAGTTAATGCAGGAAGTTCATCTTCTGTATACTCTGTTTCAGCAGAATCAGGTTCAAGTTTGATAACAGGATTTAACCAATTATGTGTTGAATCTTCCTGTTTAATCTTTTTAGATTTTTTAATCCAACAACCTGCAATCTTACCAATTGCACCATTAACAGCAACACCTGCTTCAAATTTGTCAGCAGAAATGAATGAAGGGTCAGTTAAAAGTGAATTTTCCTGTTTAGGATGAATAAACATAACCTTTTCAGTTACTTCATCACCTTCATCTTCAAACTTAGTTACTGCATCAACAATACCTGCATAATTGATATAAGTTGCTGTTTCATCAGCAGTGATACATTTATCTTTAGATGCTGTCATCTTTGCATAAATTGCATCAAGAATATCATTATCAACTTTACCAACAATAGATTTAGCTAACTGCATTGTAGCCTGTCCAATTGGGTTACCAAGACCACTGTTAATTGCTGTCTGTAAAATAGAAACAGCCTTCATTGCACATTTAATTGTAAAACTTGTGCTTCCTGCTGTAAGAACAGTTGTTTCAACTTCTGCATTTGTGTCAGATGCTTTTTCAACATCAAAGTCTTCAGCATCACCAATATAGTTCCAACTTGGAACTGTGATTGTGTCACCTGCTACACCCTGTAAATCATTATTCACATGTGCGTATGGTGTAAGTTTGCACTGTGCTGTGATTTTTGCTTCAATCATGTCAGACATGACTTCAGGATTGATAATATTAGATAATTTAGTTGTTTCACTTGCCATAATTTTTCACCTTTTAACCTTTCTTAATTGCTTGATAATTCTTTGTATAATTCAGGATTTTCATTGAACAGCTTATTTCTTGCCTGATATCCCATTTTATTGAAGTCTTCCTTTGTGACTGTGTCTTTTTGTTCAGGCTTTTCAAGTTTCTTTTCTTCAATCTTCTTTGTGGAAGTTGATTCAAACTGACTTGGGAACTGTGTTTTCAGTCCTTTTACCTTGTCATCAAGACCTTTGACCTGACCATCTTCATCAAGTTCGGGTTTCCAATCACTGTCATGATTCATTTTATAAATCAAATAATCAATGTCGGTTACCTTTGCACCTGCTGAAAGAAGACCAATCTTCAATGCAGATTCTGTTTTTGCTTCAGCAAGTTCTTCCTGCTGTTTCTGAATAGTTGCTTCATACTCTGTGATTTTTGTCTGCACATCTTCCTGACCTTTAGTTGCTTTCTGAAGTTCTGCAATCAGCTTCTGTGATTCTGCATCCTTTGCAACCATTGCATCATGTCAGTCTTTAATTTTCCATATCTCACATCAAGATTTTCTTCTGATGCAGTATAGATTTTGTTCTGTTTCATAGCATCAAGAATTCCTTTGACCTGTTCATCAGTCAAGTTCTGTGCTTTCAATAATTCCTGTAATGTCATTGTTATATTCCTTCCTTTCACATTTACAATTTTTACAAGTTATGTCTTGGATGTGACTGTCAGTCACTGATGTTTTACATGGTCACCCATGAAAATGACATAAAAATAAAGCAGTTTAATGTCTTACTTAGGACATAATAAAAACACCCTGTTTCCAAGGTGTTTAAATTACTGTGTTCTATCCATGAAGAAGTTCTTCCAATATGGATTTTCTTCATCAAAGATTTTCTTTTGTTCTGATGTCAATGCATGTGGGTAATCTCTGAACATATTGAATTCAGTCTTCTTATCAAAAGAAAAGACCCATTCACCTTTTACTTCAGGATTGTTCAACCACCATATCTTATCATCAGGGTTGTTTTTATACCATTTACTTGATTGTTCCATTTTTTCCCTTCTTCTGTGCAGAATCTGATGTGTTGATGTAACCAAGTAAAGATTTGAAATCATCTGTTGAAAAATCACTTTCTTCAATATCAATCATGAAATCATAAGTTGATGATGTTCCATAATCTGATGTGGAAGTACAACCAAATCTGTCATGAAGTGTATTTTTAGGATTTCCATTGAAATCTGTCCAACCACTATTATATGCTGATTGTAATTCTAAATATTGAAGTTTTCCTTCTTCTGTTTTTCTGACAATAGAAGCATGTTTTCCAACACATAAATAGTATTCTTTACCTGTTTCCACCTGTTTCAATAACCTATTGCCAACAGTCAATGAACATTTTCCATCTGCTTTCAAGGTTTTGATTCCTTCAGTTTTTGATAAACCATTAAGATTCAGACCATTTGAAAAGAATTCCTGACTTTTGTTTCCCCTAAAATCAAGAATATCCCATCCCTGTTTTTGTCCAATATAAGCAAGACCAACAGAAGCACATGAACCTGAAGTTCTGTCACCACCTGCAAGAAGATTGATGATTTCTTCTTCTGTCACCTTTTTAATTTGATTCTGAACAGGATTGTAATCAACATTCATCTGATTCAATCTTTTGAAAAATCCATCATAATGTGAATCTTTTGAACCTGTCGGTTTAGGTAATGTTTTCAATTTCATTGTATCAGCATTATTTGGTAACTTCAAATACTTCTTTTTGAAGTCTTCAAAGGACTTTGATTTGTCTAATCCAAAGAATGATGCTCTGTCCTGAAGGGTTTTCAATTCAGATTCATCCAATGCCCATTTTGCCCTTTGAAGAAGCTGACATCTGCAATTGCAGACATTCCTTGCAGAACCACCAACAGATGGTGCTTTCATTTTTTCACCGCCAACTTCAAAGAAGTCATCCCATTCCCTGATTTGACCATCTGCTTCCTGATGCCATGGTCTTGTAACTGAATCAAGTGTTGCATCCCATTGTTTTACAATGTCAGCACCTTTTTTCTTTGCTTCAGTACCTGCATCAAGGAATCCTTGCTGATTTACTCTGTGACCTTCAGTTCTTGCAATTCTCATTGCCATGTTTAAGGCTTTTGACATTGGATTGTTCATACCAAGTGCAATCTTATATGCTACCTGTTGCCATGTCTCACCATTTGCAATTCCCCTTGATAACTCTGCCCTGATGGTCACTTTTAGCTTTTTGACATCTTCAGCAAGTCTTCCTTTCAAGACATCACCTGAATGATACTTGGAAGACAATTTTGAATCTGTCTGAAGTGCAGTCAGCACTTTCTTTTGGTCAATTGGAACTGTGATTGGAATTCCCTGTTTTTGCAAAGAATACATGTTTCCAATATATCCATTGTGATAAGCATCCTGAAGATATTCATTGATGGTTTGATAAGACCCTTTGTTCAGCTTATCAAGAATACCATCAATCTGTTTCTTCATTGCTTCCTGATATTTGACCTGATAGATGATAGACTGAAGATTCTGCATATCAGTTCTAAGATTCAGGTCATTGATTGATTTTTGCAGGTCTTTTGATGCCTGTGCATATACCTGTTTCAATTCACGCAAGGTCTTTTGTTCCTGCTGAAGCTGATATTTAGCAATCTGTTTTTCAGTCTTATTCATCTATGTCTTCACCACCTTCTTCAGGAACAATCCCTTCCAAGGTGGATTGTGCGAGCTGATTATCCTGTTCTTCATCTTCAGGAAGTTTGTCTTTGATATCTTCATAATCAATATCAAGTATTTCACAGATGGTCTGAATGATTGTTTCATCATCAAGAACACCCTGAAGTGACAGGATTATATTGATTTGTATCTGCTGTTTCTGTGCATCAGTCAATTCAATCTGTGCATTATCCTGTGCATTGGTCATGACCTCACGTTTAAAATCAAACCACACATCTGCAACCTGATAATCAGTTCCATCAATTCTGTTGATTTCACCAATGACAACCTTCACAATCTTCTTCAGGAACTGCTTCATTCTGATTTCCAACTTGTTACACTTCAAATCAAGAAGTGCATATCTTGATTTGATAACAACATTGGTAACATTACCATCACCAAGCTGTGCAGAATTGAATCCCATTCCAAATCTGTAAATGTTCTTTTCATCTTCCTGCATCTTTGCCTGTCTTGCCTGATATGGAATATCTATTGTGTGGACTTCCACACCCCCTTCAGGGTCAACACCAATCATCTTCTTGGTCTTCAGATTCTGCTGAAGTTCATCAAGATTGTCACCTTGGAATCCTTTAACCACATGCAATGGATAATCAAAATCAGCAAGGTTATTTGAAAGACCACATGACATGATATCATAGTCATCAATCAAATCCTTGATTGGTTTAAGTCCTGACCACTGCTTTTTGTTATTATCCAATCTGAAGAATGGAATAAAACCAAAGTTTTCATAATAGATGGAATCATCACCATCTTTCTTATAAATCACATGTGGTCTTGGATTGATTGGTTCTGATTCATCAAGAATCAGCTTTCCTTCTTCTTCCTGCACATAGAATGTTGTCTGATTTTCGTCCCACACCTGAATACGCTTGATGACCTTATTTTCCTTGGTTAGCTTGTCCACATACCAATAAATCACATAGGCACATCCATCATCTGTGTCCTTTTCTCTGACTTCTACAACACCAAGGGAATCTGCACATTCAAATGACAGCTTTCCATCTTTGTTCATGTAAGCATACATGTATTCAAATCCCTTTGCCATTGTTCCTGTTAGGACATCATTCAATTCACAGATGAAATCATCATCAAAGTATTCATCCAATCTTGTCTGAAGTTCAGGAATATCAGAATGAATAATTCCATTTTCACCTGACAACATGTACTGCACTGCTTGGTCAACCAATTCAGTGAAGAATGGATGTGAAATCTTGACATTGCTTCTTGTTGTATCTTCAACCAATTGTCCATCAGCATTGAAATAAAACATTCTATAATGCATGATGTCATGGTCTGCATCATAATATTTTTGACCAATGGAAGCAAGGTTCTTCTTGGTTGACACCTTGTCTTCCTGAATAAACTTCAGAATTTCATCTTCCTTTAACACATTTCTTCACCATCCTTTCTAATACAACCAAGCATTTCCAATGATGTCATCTTCCAACCCATAACGCATTGCATCCATTAAGTGGTTGAAATCATCAATTGGTCTGTTCAGTTTGTTTCCAAATTTATCTTTATCCCATGTATAGTTAGATATTTCTGTCAGGAAGTTGACACATCTTGGATGGACAATGATTTCAAGGTCTTGAATCCACTGTATTCCATTGTTGATACTGTCTTTTCCTTTCTTTGCCCCCTTGATTCTTAGTCCAAGGGATTTCAATTCATCAATGGACTTTGGTTCAGCAGAATCACCTGTGAATTTCTCTTTTCCATATCCCATTGATGATAGTTCTTCATATATTTTTTTATTGGACAAACCTGTTTTATAAAGTTCATCCCACACATACAATTTCTTATTTTCCAAATCAAGAAACATGATTGGTGATGCTGAAGGGTCATTTGTATAACCAAAGTCAAGTCCACATCTTGTTTTGCAATTCCTTACATCATCAAGTGTGAATGCCTGTTCTTTCCAATTTTCATACACAAGACCATCAACAATTCCCCATCCACCAAGACCTGCAACTGCATATCTTCTTGGATTGTTCTTTTTCATCCTTTCAAACACCTGCAAGTCTGCTTTATCCAACCATTCATTGCATAAATAGTTGGTGGTCAATGCAAGTGTATCAGGGTCAGGATTGTCAAAGAATCGTTTCTTCATCCAATGACCTTCATTCCAAGGATTGAAGGTCAGTGTTATCTGCTTCCATAATCCATCAGGACATTCACCTCTGATTGATTCATCAAGCATATCAAAATCAGCTTCAGACATGATTTCATATGCTTCTTCAATCCACATCCAACACAAACAGCCTTTATCAACTGCAATAGATGTGACTTTCAAAGGGTCATCCAATCCCCTGAAATATATCTTTTGACCTGTTGGAAGATATGTTGCTTCCAAGGGTGACAATGTGAACTGCCATAAATGGTCAACACCAAATCTATGACATGCCCATTTCAAATCAGCATAGCAAGAATCTTTCAATGTTCTGAAGGTCTTTCTGATGACCAACAGATTTGATTCAGGATATTTCATCAGGTTATAAATGTACCAAAGTGCTGTTGTCTTGGATTTCTTGGAAGCACGACTTCCTTTTACAACTCTGTATCTTCCTTTGAAGTTCCAAAACTTCTTATATCCTTTTCCAACGATATCAGGCAGGTGATAATATTTCTTATTCAAATTTATCACCTTCCCTTAACCTGAAACATCCATGTTCTTTGCATTTATGTACATCCATCAATCCCTGTGTCAATACACCATGATAATGTGTACAGTAAGCAACAGGATGATTGGTGAAGTTCCCATCAATGCACCAATAAGAATTCTTGGTCTTTGGGACTTGATTCTTCTGTCTTTGTCTTCTTCTTTTTAACTGTTCTTTTTTGTTGCCCTTTCCTTTCCCATTATTCCTGTGTTTATTCTTCAAGGTCATCTTCACCCCCAAACACAGGAAGGACAACATTCACTGTTGCTGTGTTATCTAATGCCCCCTGCATTCTTGCAAGAAGCTGAATTGCTCTGATTCTGTCCTGATTGGATGCTGTTTTTGTCTTGGTGACTGCTTCAGAAATACCATCACCACATCCTTCAACAACAATCACTTCTTCTTCAGATTCTTTTAGAATGATTGATGTCAGGACTTCCTGCATCTGAATAGCATCAAGAATCTTATCATTCTTAACTTCTGTCTGAAGTTCTTTGATTCTCTGTTTTACTTCATCCAACATCAGCAATCTTGCACCCTGTGTTTTGGCATTCTTATCAGAATACCCTGCTTTGATAGCAGACTGTGTTGCATTTCCTGATGCAATGAATTCTTGACAAAATCTTTCCTGTCTTGCTGTCATCCCATGTCCTGACACCCCCTTCCTTTCTATTTTGCCAATGCAAAAAGACACCTGCCTTTTCAGGGTGGTGTCTTTCACTTATCCTTTTATATAGTATTTTACTATATAATAATAGCATAAATTCAGTTTACATGCAATAGTTTATGCTGAATTTATTCTGCATTTTATTCTACAAAGTGCAGATTTTTTGATATTCATGATATGACTGCACTGCCTTATTGAATATGCTTGGAAATAATATAAATTGATGAATTCCTTTTGTCTGTCTGGATAATAAGAAAGGTTGACATTTGCACACATTGTTTCATGTTCTTTCTTCATGTGTTCAAGGTTTTCTTTATCTTCAATCAACCTGATAACCGACTTTTCAAGTGAATCACCTGATGGACTTGTCTGAACACATTCCTTGTCATATCTAATTGCACCGACTGTTGTAAATGCATCAATCTTCATCTGCAATTCATCAATGTCCTGTTTCAATTCTCTGATATCATCAAGAATCAATTTTCATCACCGCCTGTCTTTTGTGTTCTTGGTGTTCTTGCTAAAACACTATTACTATATATTTATTTTTTTTCACCTAAAATCATATAAATATATAGTAAAATACAATAAAATTACTATTTTTTATTTAAAAGTGAAAAGTACCAAGAACACCAAGAACACCAAGAACAGAAGTCTTGAAACCCTTATAAATAAAGGCTTTTCGCTGTTCTTGCTAGTGTTCTTTGTTGTTCTTGCACACCCTTCAACCACTGCTGTGTCATGTTCTTGGTGGTGTCAAAATTCTAAGCACCAAGAACAACCAAGAACAGTTATTTCATCAATTCCTGCATGTAAGGAAGACCACCAAGAACATCAATAAGCTGATGCCATTCATCCAACTTATGATGTGACCTTTGTTCAATGATTCTTGCAATCACTTCATAGTTCATCATGACTGTTCGTTTCTGATTGTATGATGATGGAAGAAGTTGAATCATCTGCCACCAATCAATTTTGTCATGATTCTGAAGGAAGTCTTGTCTTGCATTATTGATTGCATCAATAACCATATCCACCACAATCAGGTTAGTCTTGGAAAGATGTTCTGTGCTGAAATCCTGCAAGGTCAAATCCCTGCTGTGAATCTTATGCATGGTAGAACAACTATTTGCAACAGTTCCAATCTTGTATGTGTCAAATTCTTTCCACCAATACAAAGGTGCTTCAATATCCATCCATACCTGAATCATTCTGTCATATTTTCTGTGTTCTGTTCCTGCATTGAATAATGTTTTCATCAGCTTCAGGTCATTATCACCGACTGCATAACATCTGAAGTTGTCACATCTTCCAAGTCTGTCTTCTTTGTTGCAGACACCCTTTTCTTCAATCAGTCGACATTTACCACAATCAACTGCATCATAACTGTCTGACTTATCCCAACTGTTCTTTGGGTTTCTCATTCCATGGATAGCAGGGTAAAACCCTGCACATCCAAAATTTCACATCTTAACATCACTTCACCGCCTAACTGAAAAGTATTAAAAAGG
>ENA-OQCO01000249-OQCO01000249.1-human-gut-metagenome-genome-assembly--contig:-NODE-249-length-31865-cov-2.102621_pt1 | contig 31865 bp, 30 predicted proteins | sample MGYA00242500_ERZ504582 | MGnify/ENA primary metagenome ERZ504582 (study PRJEB26092, sample SAMD00036346) | human gut metagenome | host: Homo sapiens | study: EMG produced TPA metagenomics assembly of... | reverse complement strand
CGAACGCGCGCAAGGGGAGGCCGCAATCGATCTGCCGAAACACAGGGAGGTACCGCCAGCGAGACGACCGGCGCACCTACCGGGGCTGAGGCGCCACTTGGTACTATGCCGGGCTTTGCCGCAGCCTCCTATCCTGAGTATGACGTGCCGGCCGACGCGGTTATCGTGCGCGTGGATCACAAGACCACGCGCACTGGCGTCACGGATGTACCGGTGATCATTCGGCCCGGCGAAAACACGCGCAAGATGTTCGACGAAATGGACAAGGCCCGTCACGCCGACCTGTGGCGTGTGCTGGTCGCGTTGTCGATTCGCCGGCTCGGTCCGCCTACCGCACGCCTGATTGCCTCGGCGATGGGCTCGCTGGCAGCCATCGAAAACGCCACGATTGAAGATCTGACGGCCATCGACGGGGTGGGCCCGGAAATCGCCGAATCGGTGGTGAACTGGTTCGCCGCCACCCGCGAACCCGGCGACTGGCGCGGCGCGACTTTGCGTGCTTGGCAGGCCGCCGGCGTGGGCGTCGACGAGGCCGAGACCAGTTCGTTGCCGCAGACGCTGGCCGGCAAAACCGTGGTGGTCACCGGTTCATTGGAGGGCTATTCGCGTGATTCCGCCAAAGAGGCGATTATCGAGCGCGGCGGCAAGGCGGCCGGTTCGGTGAGCAAGAAGACCGATTACGTGGTGATTGGCGCAAACGCCGGCTCCAAGGCCGCCAAGGCCGAGGAACTCGGCATCCCCATGCTGAGCGAAACCCAATTCGCCCAGCTCCTAGCCACCGGCACCATCTAAAATAGCCCCCTCAGACGCTTCATTAACCCCCTCTGATGAGGGGGCTGTCAGCCTTTAGGCTGACTGGGGGAGAGAAAAAGCGAATCCCGCCCCAGTGTGACTTACTCCACTCCCTCTGGCATGCCGCCGCATCACACGCTAGGGTAGAACAGGCCCTAAAGGAGGATACGGATTTATGAGCGACGCACGTCAGATCGAAGCCGACATCTACGAACGCCTGAGCAAGGTCATCGACCCCGAGCTCGGTCGTTCGGTCACCGACCTCGGCATGATTGCCGCCATCGAAGCCGCGCCCGCATCGTCGGACGCCGGCACTTACGACGTCACCGTGCACGTTGAGCTGACGGTTCCCGGATGCCCACTGAGCGAGACCATCACCAGCCAGATCAATGGCGCGGTCAGCTCCTATCCGGGCGCACAGCTGCTGCCTCATATCGAAGTCGGTTCGATGAGCCGTGGCAAGCTGGCCGATCTGGTCGCCGACCTCAAGGCCGAACGCAAGCAGAACCCCTTCAGCAAACCGGGTGTCAAGACCCGCATCTTCGCCATCGCCTCCGGTAAGGGCGGCGTCGGCAAGTCCTCGGTTACCGCGAACCTGGCCGCCACGTTTGCGGCCCTCGGCTTCGACACGGCCGCCATCGACGCGGACATTTATGGCTTCTCACTGCCGCGCCTGTTCGGCGTGCATACACAGCCCACCAATCTGAATGGCATGCTCATGCCGGTCACCGCGTGGGGCGTGAAACTGATCTCCATCGGCATGTTCGCCGGTGCTGACCGGGCGATTCTGTGGCGTGGGCCGCGACTGCAGCGCTCCTTGGAACAGTTCCTGTCTGACGTATGGTGGGGCGAGCCGGACGTCCTCTTGCTCGACTTGGCTCCCGGCACCGGCGACATGGCGATTTCCGTGGCCCAGGCGCTGCCCAACGCCGAACTCGTGGTGGTCACCACCCCGCAGCCCTCCGCTTCTGACATCGCCGTGCGCTCCGGACTCGTGGCCCTGCAGGTGCCGATGAAGGTGCGTGGCGTGGTGGAGAACATGAGCTACTACGAGCACAAGGGCGAGAAGCTGGAGATTTTCGGTGCCGGCGGCGGTCAGCGCGTGTCTGAACAGCTCACTCAGGCGCTGGGCTATGACGTGCCGCTGATGGCCCAGCTGCCGCTGGAACCCGAAGTGCGCGAGACCGGCGAGGCCGGCCGGCCGGCGGTGCTGGACGCCGACGGCGCTTTGCGTACGGATGGCATTGGCCAGACCTTCCGAGGGTTGGCTGAACGGCTGTTGGCAGTGTGAGCCTGCGCAGCCTCACACTTTTGTAGGCGGCGTTGGCGTTTAAGTCCGGTTCGCTGCTGGTGGGCGAATCGCTTGACCACAGCACCCGCGACCTGGTGGTCGAGGCAATGGAGCGCACTGTCGGCGTGGATAGGCTCATTAACCTGCAGGCCATTCACATGGACGAGGACGCCGTGCCGCGCTGCCTTGGTATGAATGGGAGATCTACGTTGAGCCCGATATCTGGCGGGTGCCTCGCAGTAAATAACGGCATAGCGCATTGTCGGTGCGATGCTAAGAGGTAATGGCCCATGAGCGGTTCCAATCGGCGAGATTGCGTTGCCGGGACACCACGACATGGGCCATCTCGATAAAACGATGCCGCGTGTCGGCTGTTCTCAGGTCATCCGCAGTGACGAGAATGACGATCCAGCCGAGCAGTTGCAATGCGTTTCGCTTTGCCGCGTCGATTCGCATTTGTGCCGGATCGGCGTGATAGGCTCCCTGATATTCGAACGCGACGCGGCAGTCCGGATATGCCATATCCAATATGACGTATGAGTTGCCGATATTCACGCGATAGTTGGCGGTGGGGCATCCCAAGCCTGAATCCTTCAGCATCCCAAACAGCGTGTTTTCCGGCGGAGAATCCGTGTTCTCTGTCATGTAGGGCAGTGCCTCGTGGCATTTGTTACGACCTATGAACCGCGGACTGATTTCCAAGTAAGTATCGAAATCCTTGCGAGTGGCCATTCTGCGCCGTTTATCGCGGCTCATCAAAGAGGCTCCAATGGCCGCAAGTTCCTCCAATGTAGAGTATTGGGCCATCTGAGCCCACATCATGACCGGCGAGGCAATCCAGAACTGTTCATAATCCTTTTTGCGGATATCCAGTTTTCCCTTAAACACATGGAAGACCACGCCTTTGATTCGTCTGCGTTTGTTGGCACTGGAAACACAGGCGTGCACGGCGTCAACAGATAGCGTGCAATGTCGGGGGATGGGCGCGCGTAGTAGTTGGCCGCATTGATGTATCCCACCAGCAATGGACCTTTCGAACGGCGCGCAGCATCATTGCAGCGTTCACGTTCTGCTCGGCGTCGGCCGACAATATCCTCATGCATAAAAGAGCTCATGATGCGACCGTAAAGCTGATTTGGACTTGAATGCAAGCCAGGCAGGGCAATGTGGTTCCAGCTTATGGAGTTATCCACATTGTCTATTTGCGCAGAGAACGGTTCTCAGTAGTATCTGTGCGCTCAAATGAACAAGAACATAACAATCTCACATCATCGCAAATGGCGACATGGCAGTGATTAGGGCATATTCCATGTGTGCTTCGGGCGTAGAGAAGTGTGCACAGACATTATTGAGAACCGTTCTCTGCGCGCCTATCTGGCTACGACCTCGGTGGGCAGGAGCCCCGTGCGCTGGAACGGCCGGTCCTCGATCTGGTCAAGCACTAGGGTAGCCAAGCTGACGCCGAATGCGTCCATTGGCTGGCGCACGGTGGTCAGCTGCGGGCACGCTGGCGTCGGCGTCGACGTCGGCAAGTACGACGGTCCGATGATATAGGCGATTCGTCGATACCCGCGCCCCAACATATGCTCGGTGAGCTTGCGTGAAGCGAGTCGGTTGTCGATGTCGACGGTGGGGAAGGGGTGGCGCTGCCATAGCCGACGCCGGAAATGGCGACTGGCACGCTGATATTGGCGAATCCCTGAAATAGCGGGTCGTCCTTATGAAATGTGTTGAGAATCCACGGGCCGTATCGCATGGCGCAGCGCAGTCTGCACCGCCCCGCCGCCGAACCAACCCCGGCAAGATCGCGCGCCGCGCCGGCACCACTATCCTCGCCCTGCTGTTCTGCGTCGTATGGTTCTTCCCGGTCTACTGGATGATTATCACCGCCGTAAAGCCGCGCGATGAGATCATGACCACGACCCCCGTGTTCTGGCCCATGCACCTCTCGATCGTCCTGTCGATTATTGTCGCGTTCTTCGCGTGCACGGCCCTGACCCTGTACCGCTTCCGCGGGCGCAAGCCGATCATGGTGTTCGTGCTGGCCATCCAGATGACCTCTGGCGGCATCATCCCGCAGATCATCATCTACAACCAGCTCGGCCTGCTCAACAAATACAGCGGCCTGATCCTGGCGTACATCGCCATGGTGCTGCCGTTCGCGATCTGGAACATGCGCGGGTTCTTCCTGAACATCCCGAAGGACATCTTCGAATCCGCGGCCGTGGAAGGCGCGAACGACTGGCAGATCCTGTGGAAGATCACCTTCCCGCTGGCCGCGCCCGGCATCGTCTCGACCTCGGTGTTCGCGTTCATCAACGCCTGGAACGACTACATGATCGCCTATACGTTCATGAAGGACCAGTCGAAGTACACGCTGCCGGTATGGCTGTCGTCCTTCTCGACACCCACCATGGGCACCGATTTCGGCGGGCAGATGGCCGCTTCGGTGACCTTCTCGTTGCCGGTGGTGGTGCTCTTCATGCTCATCCAGCGCAACATCATGAAGGGTGTGACGACCGGTGCCGTGAAATAGCGTATGCCGCCGTACCTCACCAAACGATTCGTCCGCTGATGGCGGCGTGACCGCGTGTCGCCTGCCGTCAGCGGATGAACGATAATAAAAACAGTATGAAAGGAACAGCTGTGCCCACATTCGAATATAAGGCTGATGCCGCAACGCCGTGTCTCACCCTGATTCCCGCTCCGGTGACATTGGAATACACGCATGGCACGGCTATGATCGGGTCCTTGGTGACGATCGAGAAACGAATTCCCGAATATGCCGTCACCGAAGATGCCGATGAGACCTGGGAAACGCTGCCAATCGAGCAGCTGTCCAGCGAACTCGAGCGTTACTGCGGCGTCGCCGTCCGTACGCGCCGAGTACTCACAGCCACAGATGAAGCCGACGCCGGTGCCAATGCCGCCGAAAAAGCGCGAGATGCGGGCGTGGGTGCGGGTGCGGGCGCGGGTGCGCCGGCAGCGATGAACGGCACCGTCATATTGCTGTGTGTGGATGCGCGATTGGCGCATGACGAATACACGCTGGATGTGTTCGCCTCAGATACCATCGCCGTGCGTGGTGGCAGCGAAAGCGGATTGCGGTACGGCATGCAGACACTGCGGCAGATGATCAGGCAAACCTCGCGGACCTTGCCCTGCCTGCATATCCAAGACAAGCCTGCGTTCGCGGTGCGCGCCTACAGTCTTGACGTGACGCGCGGGCGTGTGCCGACGATGGCGTTCCTCACCTGGTTCATCGACCAGCTGGCGTTGTATAAGTACAACCAATTCCAGCTGTACGTGGAACATGCCTTCGCTTTCGGCGAGCTCAGCGAAGCGTGGCGCGGCACTGACCCGCTCACGGCCGACGACATCATGTTCCTGGACGAATACTGCGCACACCACGGCATCGAACTGGTGCCGTCCTTGGCCACTTTCGGGCACATGTATATGAACCTGCGCACCCGTGAACATCGTGGACTGGGAGAGTTCCCCGAAGACGCCGACCGTCCGTTCAGTTTCATCGAACGAATGGAACACCACACACTGAACGCAGCCAACCCCAAGTCGCACGATTTCGCCTCGCGCCTAATCGAGGAATACGCGCCGCTGTTCCGCTCGCGGTCCTTCAATATTGGTGGCGATGAGACTTTCGACTTGGGCCGTGGCCGGTCCGTACAGGACTCGCCGGGCGCCAGTCGCGATGAGCTGTATGCCGATTTCGTCAAAGACCTATGCAGCACGCTTGCCCATCGTGGTCTACAACCGATGCTGTGGGCGGATATCGCGCTCGAGAATCCGCACACCATGGACTTGCTGCCCGGCGACATCACGATGCTCAACTGGATGTATGAGCCGGATATCGACGAAAGCAAGATCCAGACCATCGCATCACAAGGCCGCCGCCAATTCGTGTGCCCTGCCGTGCGTGCGTGGAGCCGGTTCTTCCCCGACTATGACGGTGCCTGGCTGAACACGTACCGCATGGCGGTGGCTGGGCTCAAATATGGTGCGGAAGGCATGGTGGTCACCGATTGGGGTGACTATGGGCATGTCAATGATCCGCGGTTGAGCGTGCCGGGACTGTGCTACGGTGCGCAAAACGCGTGGAACCCGGTTGCAATTGACGCATGCGAAATGAACCATCGGATTTCTAATCTGGCGTATGGCGACGAATCCGGTTGGCTTATGGATTCACTCGCTCGCATCGACTCCGATGGAGTGTCGTTCCCCTGGGACCTCGCCGTGCAAGTGCTGGAACTGGAATACGGTTCCGGCACCGGCATGCTGAATACGGATGTGGCATCGTATGTGGAACGGTCGTGCGGGGGAGAGCTCATGTTTGACCGTGCGCTGGGATGCGCCGACGCGCGCCGCCGATTGCTCCTGCGGAACCATGCCCGTCTCGAACGACGCCGGGATTGCGACCGGGCGTTGATTGATTGCGGCAGTGCGGTTGTCGCGGTGCTCGATGGCTCGGCACGAGGAGGATTGAACCCGGAGCTGCTGTGGGTGATGCTGGATGGGCAGCGGTTGTTCAATAGACTGGGTGAGGAACTGCTGGTATTGGCTGGCGGCGAGGACGCCTGTGACACCAAGGATGTGACCGGCCGTGCGCTGGATGCCTCGCGCCGCGCCCGTCTTGCCGCCGATTTGGAGTTGTGGTTCGAACGGTACCGTGTGCAGTGGCTGTCCATCGGCCGTTACGCCGAATTGGCGCGTATCGCCCATGTGGTGTGGTCGTTTGCGGACATATTGCGTAGGGGAGCGCTATAGGGGGCTCACAGAAATTCGGTCCTGCTGAGAACAATGTGAGGCTTACGCGCCGTCAAACGCACATGGTGATTTCAAAAATGGCGAATTGCTGCCATTCTTGCACCTGTGCGTTTGATGGGAAATGTGCGTATGCCTCACATTTTTTGCATAAAGCATGAAAATGTGTGAGACCGGCGTCAAGGTCGAATTCGAGAAGAAGGCCTTCGAACAGATTCGCCAGAACGCCTCCCAGGTCCTCAACTCCGACGACGCTCCGGACGTTATGGAATACAACAAGGGCAACGCCACGTCCGGCCTGCTCGCCAGCCAAGGCCTGCTCACCAACCTCAACGATTACGTGTCCGAATATGGCTGGGACAAGGTTATCACCGGTTCCTTGGCCGACACCGGCAAGTACGATGAGCAAGGCGTGATGGGCTCCGGCGACTGGTACGGCATCACCACCGGCGCGGTGAAGTAAGGTCATTCGTACAACAGGCAATTCAATCAACAAGCAGCACATATTGATTTTGGTTTCGGCCGCCTTGTTCCCTGCCGGCCGGAACCGCCTCTCCCACAAGGAGCACAGCAACAATGAAGTTCACCAACGGCTACTGGATGATTCGTGACGGCGTCGACGCCCTCTACGCTCGTGAAGCCTACGAACTGGCGGCGGATGCCACCACCGAAAGCCTCAACGTCCTCGCCCCGACCTCCGTGGTGCGCGGCCGATACGATACCCTGAACCTGCCCACATTCAATGTGGACATCACCACGCCGGCAGAAGGCGTGATTCGTGTGCGTGCCGAACACTGGCAAGGCGCCACCGAATACCCCGGATTCCCGCTCAATGCCGACGAACCCGGCAACCGTGATTACGTGACCGTTCAGGCGAACGGCAATGGTGATGGCGAAGTCGGCGTCAATGGCGCGGACGTCACGCTGACCACTGGCGGACTTACCGTGAAGGTCGTCAAGGGCGCCCCCTGGAACCTGACCTTCATCGGCGAGGACGGCAAGGTGCTCACTGAGTCCGCAGGCAAGTCGCTGGGCCGATTCAAGCTCGGTGCCGAATCGAACGTCACCGCCCAGCCGGTCAGCGAATTCGGTGTGACCATGGACGGTTCCGCCCGTGATGAATCCGACGTGTTCATTGCCATCCAGCTGCATCTGTCGGTTGGCGAAGACGTATACGGCTTGGGCGAACGCTTCGGCGCTTACGTGAAGAATGGTCAGAGCGTCGACATCTGGAATGAGGATGGCGGCACTGCTTCCGAGCAGGGCTACAAGGACATCCCGTTCTACATGACCTCCAATGGGTATGGCGTACTGGTCAACAACCGCGGCCATGTCTCCTTTGAGATCGGTTCCGAGAACACCGAGGCCGTGCAGTTCTCCGTGCCCGGCGAGGCCATCGACTTCTGCGTGATCTATGGCCCCACCCCCAAGCAGATTCTCGACCGCTACACCAAGCTCGTCGGACGTCCGGCGAATGTGCCCGCATGGAGTTACGGTCTGTGGTTGACCACCTCGTTCACCACCAAATACGACGAGGCCACCATCAACTCCTTCATCGACGGTATGGCCGAACGTGATATTCCGCTGGCGGCCTTCCACTACGACTGCTACTGGATGCGCGAGTTCCATTGGTGCGATTTCGAGTGGGACAAGCGTTTCTTCGGCGACATCGAATCCACGCTGAAGCGCCTGCACGAAGACAAGGGCTATCTGGTGCGCAAGCCCAATGGCGAAGTCTGGCAGACCGACTTCTGGCAGGCCGGCATGGGCTTGGTGGACTTCACCAACCCGGCCGCCCGTGAATGGTTCAAGGACAAGGTCAAGGCGTTGCTGAATCAGGGCGTGGACGCCATCAAGACCGATTTCGGCGAGCGTATCCCGCGCGACGTCGTCTGGTATGACGGCTCTCCGAAGCTCTCCATGCACAACTGGTACACCCAGCTGTACAACCAGGCCGTGTTCGAAGCCATCGAAGAAACCTACGGCAAGGGCAACGCCTGCCTGTATGCGCGCTCCGCCACCGTCGGCGGCCAGCAGCAGCCCGTGCATTGGGGCGGTGACTGCGAGTCCACCTTCAATGGCATGGCCCAGTCCTTGCGTGCCGGCCTGTCGCTGACCTCCTCCGGCTTCGGCTTCTGGAGTCACGGCATCGGTGGCTTCGAAGGTGCGTTCCCGGATCCGGCCGTCTACAAGCGTTGGGTGGCGTTCGGCATGCTCGGCTCCCACTCGCGACTGCACGGTTCCACCGTGTACCGTGTGCCGTGGCTGTTCGACGAGGAGGACGAGAAGAACGGCGTCGCATTGGTGCCCGGCCAGACCGCCGTGGATGTGGTGCGCGAGTTCACCAAGCTCAAGCTTGAACTCATGCCGTATGTCTACCAGCTTGGCCTGCAGCCTCATGTGAACGGTACTCCGGTCATGCGTTCCATGTTCGTGGAGTTCCCCGATGACCCGGCATGCCGCACGCTGGACCGTCAGTATATGTTCGGTCCGTCCATGCTGGTCGCCCCCGTGTTCACCTACTCCGGTGAGGTTTCCTATCGATTCCGCTGTGGGTGCGCGATAGCAGCGTAACGACATGAACATTTCAGCGTGGTGCTGGAACACTTCGGTGTTGCGGCACCACGCTTTTGTGCTGATATGGGGATTTGTACTAGTCGAATCCGCGAAATGTTCAGTAAATGTTCACGTAGCGAAATCGGCATAGAATGCGAGCAAACGCATAACGGCACGGTGCTGTTCATGCGTACACCAACGCCAGACGAACCGCCGGAAAGAAGGGGTCTCCGTGATTGAGACAGTGGACGATATCAAGACGATTGCGAACGTCGGCACGGGAACCATGGGCCACGCGATCACGTTGCAGTTCGCGTTGTCCGGATATCCGGTGCATCTGGTCGGCCGCGGCGAGGCCTCGCTGGAGAAGGCGATGAAGGCGATTCGTTCGGATGCCGAGGACTTTGCCGAAGCCGGACTACTCAAGGATGGCGACACCTTGGACGCGGTGCTGGCCCGCATCACCGGTTACGCCGACTATGCGAGCGGCGTGGCGGACGTGGACTTCGTCATCGAATCCGTGGCCGAGAACCTTGACATCAAGAAGTCCGTCTGGGCCGAAGTGGAGCACGCCGCCCCCAAGGACGCGATTCTGTCCACGAACACCTCCGGCCTGAGCCCCACCGCGCTGCAGTCGGTGCTGAAGAAGCCCGAACGCTTCGTGGTGGCGCACTTCTGGAACCCCGCGCAGTTGATGCCGCTGGTCGAAGTGGTGCCGGGTGAGAAGACCGATCCGAAGGTGGTGGACATCACCTTCGACCTCATGGCCAAGATCGGCAAGAAGCCGGCGAAGATCAAGAAGGAATCGCTGGGCTTTGTGGGCAACCGCCTGCAACTGGCCGTGCTGCGCGAGGCGTTCTACATCGTCCAGCAGGGCATCGCGGACGCGGCCACCGTGGACGACGTGATGAAGTACAGTCTCGGCCGTCGCTGGAATCTGGTCGGCCCCCTCGCCAGCATCGACCTCGGCGGCCTCGATGTGTTCTATAACATCAGCACTTACCTGTTCGACGATATGGACAACGGCACCGGCCCGAGCCCGCTGCTCGCCGAGAAGGTCAGGGAAGGCAATCTCGGCGCCAAAACCGGCCAGGGCTTCTTCTCCTGGCAGGGCGAGGACGGCAAGCGCATCATCGAATCCCGCAACAAGGCCCTGCTGCGCGCGCTGAAGAACGACGCCGCGGATGCCGCCGCTGCGCAGGCGTGAGGCATAAATATCAAGGATCGGTGACGACGATGACGTCCACAGAACACAGCACGCGAGCCGACATGCTGGCCCATATGGGCAGCCTTCAGCAGGCCGCCTACGTGCGCCCGATCGAATACTAGGAAGGCCGAGCCCACGGCCTCAAGGCCATCGAGGTGAAGAACGGTCCGTTGCGTTTCGTGTCCATGGCCGACCGCGCCCTCGACGTCTGCCAGTTCGAATACCGCGGCGAGAACCTCGTACTGCGTCGCACAATCACCAGCGTGTACGGCCGGCTGTCGATCACGGTCGAGGATGAGGTGACCAACGAATCCTTCCGCGACGATCAGTCCCGAAAGCGTGTACCTGCACGAGCTCGCCGCCGACGAGAACGGCCGCAGCTTCGCCGCCGTGGTCAACCGCAAGCTCGGACTCGGAGTCGTCATCGACTTCGACGCCAGCCTCTTCCCATACTTCATGGAATGGAAGTCGACGGGTGCGGGCGACTACGTGGTCGGCCTCGAACCCTCGAACTCCAGCGTCCACGGCCGAGGCTGGCACGAGCAGCGCGGCGACCTGCACGCCATCGCCCCGCAGGCCAGCGAACGCAAGTCCCTGACCTTCACCGTCATCGAAGGCGAGGCCGCGATTGACGGGCTCATCGCCCGCCGCGACGCCCTGCTCGGCTGAATTGTGAGATAATATCGGCCGATATGTGAATGGCTGATTAGCGTGGGGAGCATGGTTACCTGGGATTCGGAACAGTATCTGCGATTCAAACGGGAGCGCACGCAGCCGGCGCGTGATCTGGCGATGCAGCTGCCGCCGGACGACGGCAGCGTCACGCGCGTGCTGGATATTGGCTGCGGGCCGGGCAACAGCACGGCCGTGCTGCGCGAGCGCTATCCCCATGCCAAGATTCTCGGCGTCGACAGCTCGCCGGTCATGATCGAGACAGCGCGCAAAACCTATCCCGACATCGATTTCCAGCTGTGCGACGTGTCCGCGCGGCTGGACGAGCTGCCGGCCGACTTCGACGTGGTCTTCTCCAATGCCTGCATCCAATGGGTGCCGGACCATCCGCATTTGATTCCCGGACTGCTCGCCCGGCTCAGGGTCGGGGGAGTGCTGGCTGTGCAGACGCCGATGAACTATGAGGAGCCGATTCACCGCATCATTGGAGGTATCGTGCACTCGCCCGCGTTCGCGGACAAGCTGCCGCAGCAACGCGAGTTCTACAACCTCACGCCGCCCGAATACTGGGAGCTGCTGCATGCGCATGCCAGCGCCTTCCGCATGTGGAAGGTCACGTACATGCACACGCTGCCCTCGCATGAGGCGATTATGGACTGGTATCGCGGCACCGGCATGCGTCCGTATCTGCAGGCGCTTGACGACGCCAGCCGCAAGAAGCTCGAGGGCGAAGTGTTCGCCCAGGTCCGCGAGGAATACCCCACACAGTCGGACGGCAGCATCATCTTCCCCTTCCCGCGTTTCTTCTTCCTCGCGACTCGGTAGAAGCTCGCCGGATTCGCGTACTGGGCGGCGCGACCTGTTTCCCGCGCCGTCAGCTGTGGGTTGACCTCGCTACTGGGCTTGCGGTGATGCCGCTGGCTGCTGCGCTGCTTCCGATTGCGATGGCATTTGCATATGCGGCGCAATCCTCGGGACTGTTCGGCATCGGGCTTGGTGCGGTGACCATGATCATCGGCCTGTGGATGCTGCTGCGGCGGCGCTGGACGGTGCCGGCGTCGGGCGAAGATTCCCCGGACGATGCCGTTCCTGCAGTCGAGATCACGGCTGAAACCGAGGCGTAGGGCGTCGCAATGCCTGTTTACAATCGACCCGAATGGTCTTTGTGGTGAGAAGAGGCATATGGTGAGGCTGCCGACGTTGAACGTGAATTGGAGTCGCGATCGGGTCTACGTGATTCGGCGCGGAGTGGTCGCCTGCTGTATCCTGTTCTGCCTGATCGGCGCCGGAGTCGAGACCGCGGCGGCGCAGCGCAGCTGGCCGCGAGCCGACACCGCAACCGCCGCCGCAACCGCAGCGGCGAACGAGCCCACGGCCGTTACCCGCAAGCAGGTTCCCGATAGCGGCAAACAGGGCGGGTCGCGGAAGACGCAGAACACGCAGAACGGCGATGACAAAGCCGCGCAAAGCGTGGACTGGAAGGGACCGACCGGCAAACAGCCCGACCTATCCCAGTACTCCGACCTGAGCGTGGAGGTCAGTCTCGCCAAACAACGGGTGTACGTCAAGTCCGGTGGCCAGACCATTTATACGATGATCGCCAGTACCGGCGTCGACGACGCCACCCCGCACGGCTCGTACACCATCGATACGCGCGGTGAACACTTCTACAATGCCGAAGAAGGCATGGGCGCCGACTATTGGGTGCAGTTCTACGGTTCGTACCTGTTCCACTCGGTGCCGACCGGCGAGGCCTTCGGCGACTATCTGCCGGAGGAGGGTGCCAAACTCGGCCAGCCCGCCTCGCACGGCTGCGTGCGCCTGGCCGTGGCCGACGCGCAATGGTTCTATGACCAGGTGCCGGACGGCACGCTGGTCACCATCGCGTAGGGTGGTCTCTCCCTCAGTCTCGTTGCGCTCGACAGCTCCCTCGTCAGAGGGAGCTTATCAGAGGGAGCTTAGCTGATTAGCGCGCTTCGGGCGGGCGGTATTGGTCGTCGGCGGTGAAGCAGGTGCGGTAGATCATGACCATGATCAGGCCGTCGGCCAGCAGGGTCAGCGCGGCGATGGCGTCGAGGACCACGACTGGTACTTGGCGGCGTTGAGCGGGTCGCCGCCGGCGATCACCTGACCGGCCATCATGCCCGGGATCGTCACGATGCCGCTGGACGCCAGCGAGGCGGTGGTGGGCAGCAGGCCCAAGCGAATCGACGAGACGATGGACGGGCGGGCCGACTCCCACGGGGTCGCTCCCAGCGCCAGCATCATATCCACCTCGTCACGCCGCTCCTCCATGCTCTCGTAGAAACGGCTCAATCCCACCGCCAAGGCGGTTACGGTGTTGCCCAGCAGCATGCCGGTCAGGGGCACCACCAGCTGGGGCGCGTACCACGGGTGCGGGCGCACGATGAGCTCGGTGACCAGCGCCAGCATCAGCAGCATGGTGATGACCAGGCTCAGGAAGATCGGCCCGGCAAGGCCCTTGGGGATGCCGCGTGCGCGGGACATCACGATCTGCACGGCCGCCACCAGCATGACCGCCATCAGGGAGAACACCATCCACACGTTGTTCGACCGGATCACGTAGCCGATGATGAAGCCCATGGCGCACAGCTGCACCAATGCGCGGCACGACGACCACATCAGGGTCTTGCCGATGCCCATGTGCATCAGTTCGCTGATGATGGCCGCCACGGCCACCATGCCCAGCGCGATGAGCAGACCCCAGATATCGATGTTGTAGGAATTGCCCAGATCGCCGCTCATGCCTGCGTCTCCTCATTTTCATCGGCGCCGTCAGGCACCGCGTTCGCGTCCTGCGCCGCCGAGTCCGTCATCTCGCGTTCGGTCAGCCGCCCCTTGTCCAGCGTCAGCGTGCGGGTGGCCCGTCCGTCCGGCGGACGGTGGCGGATGCGGATGATCGCCATGCCGCGTGTGGCGGCATCCGCCATGATCGTAGCCACCTTGGCTGCGTTGTCGTCGTCGAGACCGGCATCTACCTCGTCGGCCAGCAGCACCTTCGGGTCGGTGAGCAGTGTGCGGGCCAGGGCCACGCGGGCCGTCTGCCCGCCGGACAGGTCGTGCGGGGCGCGCTCCAGATCGATGTCCTCGCAGCCCATCGCGTCCAACGTCGTGCGGATGCGCTCGTCGGGCAGCAGCTGCTCGGCCTTGCCGCCCTTGCCGCGAATCGCGAGCGTCCAGGGCAGGCGGATCGCCTCGCCACGTTCTTGCCCGTCAGAATCGGCTTCTGCGGCAGGTAGGCGACATCCCCGCCGCCACTGCTGCGGCGTGAACTCGCCGCTGCCCTTGCCTTCAAGGGCGAACGCGCCGTGCGCATGCGGGTTGAGCCGGGCGCACGCGGTCAACAGACTCGACTTGCCGGAGCCGGACGGTCCCACCAGATCGACGATCTCGCCGCGCTCCACAGCAAAGGACAGGTTCTCGAACACCGTGCGTTCGTCGTCCGCCGGCGATTGCGCGGGGATGACGCAGGACACGGATATGGCTTCGAAGAAGGATCGCATATTCATCCAGTCTAGCCGGGGGCACATGGGAAACCCCAGCGTTCACTTCCTGTATACCCGGTGTGGCATAATAGCCGAGGCAATTTTTGGGCTTTGCCTAAGCTAGTTTGAATTTGAAATAGGTGAATAACGTGGCACAGACTACTAACGACATCAAGAACGGATCCGTCCTGAACCTCGACGGGCAGCTGTGGACCGTCATGAAGTTCCAGCACGTCAAGCCGGGCAAGGGCCCCGCCTTCGTGCGCACCACCATCAAGAACGTGCTCTCCGGCAAGATCGTCGACAAGACCTTCAACGCGGGCATGAAGATGGAATTCGAGACCGTGGACAACCGCACTCTCCAGTACTCCTACGAGGACGGTGACAACTTCGTGTTCATGGACATGACCACCTACGATCAGATCATGGTTCCGAAGACCCTTCTGGGCGACAAGGCCAAGTTCCTGCTCGAGGCACCGACTGCCTGGTCTCCTTCCACGACGGCACCCGCTGAGCGTCGATCTGCCGGGCTCCGTGTCCTGACCATCACCCACACCGAGCCGGGCCTGCAGGGCAACCGCTCCAACGCCGGCACCAAGCCGGCCACCGTTGAGACCGGAGCCGAGATTCAGGTCCCGCTGTTCATCAATGAGGGCGACCGCGTCAAGATCAACACCGAGGACGGTTCCTACACCGGCCGCGAGAACAACTGATCTCCGCATCCTCAACAGACGACCGACCGTATAAAGGACTAGGACAGCAGCAGTATGGCACGTTCCACCGCGCGCAAAAGGGCTCTGAACACCCTGTACGAAGCCGACGAAAAAAGCCAGGATATTCTCTCCCTGCTTGACGAGCGCATCGCACATCCCGGTGCCCAGACCCCGCTTCCCGACTATGCCATTGAAATCGTCAAGGGCGTGGCCGAGCACCGTCGTCAGATCGACATGACCCTGGACGAACACTCCACGGGTTGGAAGGTCCGCCGTATGGGCGTGGTCGATCGCAACATTCTGCGTATCGCCGCTTGGGAGATTCTGTTCACCGATGATGTGCCGGACAAGGTCGCCATCGACGAGGCTCTGGCATTGGCCAAGACCCTGTGCGATGACGATTCGCCCGCTTTCATCCATGGCCTGCTGTCTGCGGTGTGCACCGCCAAGAACGCAGCACCAGCACCGGAGTCCGTGGCAGAAGAGGCCGATGAGGAATCGTCCGATTCCGCTGCCGCCGCATCCGAGCCGACCGATGAGGGCGATGTTTCCGATTCGCCCGATTCGTCCGGTGCATCCGACGAGCCTGCTGCCCCGTCCGCTGAGATTCAGCCGACGGTCGATTAGTCATTTGTTGTTCAGCCTCCCCATTCGGGAGGCTTTTTCATGGGCGGACACTTGTGCCGCCGTACATTCTCAAGTCGGCACCTTGCCGACAGCCCCGCCAGCGGGGGTGAGACTTTGCGTCCAACGGCGTGTGAGTCTGCGCTGGCCGTTAACCTTGGTACGAATACCCGAAAAACATAAGGGGGTTTTGGTGAGCCAGAACGAGTCCGGGACCATCGCAATTCCGATGTATGACAAGGACGATGCAGTCCTCGTTTTGGAAGACGGACAGGTATATGTGGGGGAGCCATACGGCGCCCTCGGCGAGACGACCGGTGAGATCGTCTTCGCCACCGGTATGACCGGATACCAGGAGACGCTCACCGATCCGAGCTACGATCGCCAGATCGTTGTGCAGACGTTCCCGCACATCGGCGATACCGGCGTCAACAGCGAAGACCCTGAGTCCTCCCGCATCTGGGTTGCCGGATACATTGTGCGTGATCCCTCTCCGAACGTGAGCAACTGGCGTGCCGAAGGCAGCCTGGACGACGACCTCGCCAAGAACGGCATCGTCGGCCTGAGCCACATCGACACCCGCAAGCTGGTGCGCCACCTGCGTTCCGCAGGCGTGATGCGCGCCGGCATCTTCTCCGGCGACGCCCTGACCGATCAGGCCACCGGCGCGCTCAAGACCATCGAGCAGCTGCTCGAAGACGTCAAGAACACCCCGCAGATGCAGGGTCTGAGCCTGTACGACGAGGTGTCCACCAAGGAGACCTACACCATCGAACCGTGCGGCGAGTACGAAGGCAAGGAGCCGCTGTACACCGTGGCCGCTGTGGACCTCGGTATCAAGGGCATGACCCCGCACCGCATGGCCGAACGCGGCTGCCGCGTGCACGTGGTGCCCTCCACCATCACCTTCGCCGAAATCGAGAACCTGAACCCGGACGGCGTCTTCTTCTCCAACGGTCCGGGCGACCCGGAACAGGCCGGTCCCGAAATCGAGCTGCTGCGCCAGGTACTTGACGCCGGCTACCCGTTCTTCGGCATCTGCTTTGGCAACCAGCTGCTCGGCCGCGCACTCGGCTTCGGCACCTACAAGCTCAAGTTCGGACACCGCGGCATCAACCAGCCGGTCAAGGATCTGACCACCGGCAAGGTCGAGGTCACCGCCCACAACCACGGCTTCGCGGTCGACGCCCCGATCGGCAAGCAGGTCGACGCGCCGTTTGAAAACGGCAAGTACGGCAAGGTGTTCGTCTCCCACATCGATCTGAACGACGACGTGGTCGAAGGCCTGCAGTGCGTGGACATCCCCGCATTCTCCGTGCAGTACCACCCGGAGGCCGCAGCAGGCCCGCACGATGCGGCCTACCTGTTCGACCGTTTCTGCGAACTTATGAAGAACAACTCCAAGGAAGGTAAGTGATATGCCGAAGCGCACCGACATCAAATCCGTGATGGTCATCGGCTCCGGCCCGATCGTGATCGGTCAGGCTGCGGAGTTCGATTACTCGGGCACCCAGGCATGCCGCGTCCTTCGTGAGGAAGGCATCCGCGTCATCCTCGTCAACTCCAACCCGGCCACCATCATGACCGACCCGGAGATGGCTGACGCCACCTACATCGAGCCGATCTCCACCCCGATCCTCGAGCAGATCATCGCCAAGGAACGCCCCGACGCGCTCCTGCCCACCTTGGGCGGCCAGACCGCGCTCAACGCCGCCATGGCGCTGGGCGAGGCCGGCGTCCTGAAGAAGTACAACGTCGAACTGATCGGTGCTTCCCTGGAAGCCATCGACCGTGGCGAGGACCGTGAACTGTTCAAGAAGGTCGTTGACGAGGCCGGCGCCGAATCCGCCCGCTCCGACATCGCCCACAGCATCGAGGAAGTCGACAAGATCGCCGAGAAGTTCGGCTACCCGCTGGTCGTGCGCCCGAGCTTCACCATGGGTGGCCTGGGCTCCGGCATCGCCCACAACGAGGAGGAGCTGCACCGCATCGCCGCGCCGGCATCCATTACTCGCCCACCGCGAAGTCCTGATCGAAGAGGGCATCGAGGGCTGGAAGGAATTCGAGCTCGAGCTCATGCGCGACCGCAACGACAACGTCGTGGTCGTCTGCCCGATCGAGAACGTCGACCCGGTCGGCGTGCACACCGGTGACTCCATCACCGTGGCCCCCTGCTTCACCCTGACCGACCGCGAATACCAGAAGCTGCGTGACATCGGCATCGCCATCATCCGTGGCGTGGGCGTGGACACCGGCGGCTGCAACATCCAGTTCGCCGTTCATCCGGACACCGGCCGCATCATCGTCATCGAGATGAACCCGCGCGTCTCCCGTTCCTCCGCACTGGCTTCCAAGGCCACCGGCTTCCCGATCGCCAAGATCGCCACCAAGCTGGCTCTCGGCTACACGCTCGACGAGATTCGCAACGACATCACCCAGTCCACGCCGGCCTCCTTCGAGCCGACCATCGACTACGTGGTCACCAAGGTGCCGCGCTTCGCTTTCGAGAAGTTCCCGGGCGCCGACCCCACCCTGACCACCTCCATGAAGTCCGTGGGCGAGGCCATGGCCCTGGCCGGCAACTTCCAGGAGTCCCTCGGCAAGGCCATGCGCTCCATCGACAAGCGCCACATGGGCTTCAATTGGGATGGCGAGAAGCCGTCCGCCGAAGAAGTGGCCGAACTGCTTGAGACCATCCACACCCCGACCGAACACCGTTACCTGCAGCTCATGCGCGCCATCTGGGGCGGCGCCACGCTGGAGCAGGTGTTCGCGGCCACCAAGATCGACCCGTGGTTCCTGAAGCAGATCTTCCTCATCAATGAGACCGCCATGACGGTGCGCGAGGCTGAAACCCTCACCCCGAAGCTGCTCAAGAAGGCCAAGCTCGCCGGTCTGTCCGACGTGCAGGTGGCCCACCTGCGTGGTTTGGGCGATGAAGGCGAGAACACCATCCGCGAACTGCGCTGGACCTACGGTCTGCGCCCGGTCTACAAGACAGTCGACACCTGCGCCGCCGAGTTCGACGCCGCCACGCCGTACTACTACAGCTGCTACGCCGACGAAACCGAGCTGCGCCCGCGCGAACGCGAGGCTGTGATCATCCTCGGCTCCGGCCCGAACCGCATCGGTCAGGGCATCGAGTTCGACTACACGTGCGTGCACGCCGTGCAGGAGCTTGGCAAGGACTATGACACCATCATGGTCAACTGCAACCCGGAGACCGTGTCCACCGATTACGACATGTCCGACCGCCTCTACTTCGAGCCGCTCACCTTCGAGGACGTGCTCGAGATCTACGAGGCCGAGAAGAAGATGGGCCCGGTCAAGGGCGTCATCGTCCAGCTCGGCGGCCAGACCCCGCTGTCCCTGGCCGCGCGTCTGAAGGCTGCCGGCGTGCCGATTCTCGGCACCACCCCGGAATCCATCGACTTGGCCGAGAACCGTGAGCTGTTCGGCGAAGTGCTCAAGAAGGCGGAGATGAACGCCCCGCGTTACGGCACCGCCCTGAGCCTCGAAGAGGCCAAGGAAGCCGCCCACCGCATCGGTTACCCGGTGCTCGTGCGCCCGAGCTACGTGCTCGGCGGCCGTGGCATGGAAATCGTCTACGACGACAAGCAGCTCAACAAGTACGTGGACCGCGCACTTGCCGAGGCCAAGGCCGATACCGTGGTCTCCGGCCGCCTGCCCTCCCCGCTGCTCATCGACAAGTTCCTGCAAGACGCCATCGAAATCGATGTCGACGCACTGTTCGACGGCGAGGAACTATACATCGGCGGCATTATGGAGCACGTCGAGGAGGCCGGTGTCCACTCCGGTGACGCCGCCTGCACCCTGCCTCCGTCCACCCTGTCCGACGACCAGATTCGTCGCCTGCGTGAAGGCACCTACGCCATCGCCAAGGGCTGCCATGTGCAGGGCCTGATCAACGTGCAGTACGCCTTCATGGCCAACACACTGTACGTGATCGAAGCCAACCCGCGCGCCTCCCGTACCGTGCCGTTCGCCTCCAAGGCCACCGGCGTGGCACTGGCCAAGGCCGCCGCCCGCATCATGGCCGGCGAAACCATCGCCGATCAGCGTGCCAACGGTCTGCTGCTGCCCAAGGGCGACGGCGGCGACATCCACCCCGGCCAGCAGGTCGCGGTCAAGGAATCCGTGCTGCCGTTCAAGCGCTTCCGCACCCCGGTGGGCAAGACCGTCGACATCCTGCTCGGACCTGAGATGCGTTCCACCGGTGAGGTCATGGGCTTCGACCGTGACTTCCCGCACGCCTTCGCCAAGAGCCAGCTCGCCGCCTACGACGGTGGCCTGCCGACCCACGGCAACGTGTTCATCTCCGTGAACGACACCGACAAGCGTCAGCTGCCGTTGATCGCCGTTCGTCTCGAGGAGCTTGGATTCAAGCTCTGGGCCACCGAGGGCACCGCCTCCGTGCTTCGCCGTTACGGCATCGAGTCGAACATCGTGGACAAGATCAGCACCCGCGTGGACACCGATCCGGAAGCCCCGGTCGAGGTGCATCACGCTGCCGGATCCGTGGGCAAGAACGTGGTTCAGCTCATCGAGGAAGGCAAGATCGACATGATCCTCAACACGCCGAACTCGCGCGGCTCCCGTTCCGACGGCTACTCCATCCGTGCCGCCGCCATTGCCGCCGATCTGCCGCAGTTCACCACCATCACCGAGTTCCAGGCCGCACTGCTCGCTATCGAGGCCGTGAAGCATAATGATTATCAGATCATGAGCATTCAGGAGCATTCGAAGCAGCTGTTCGAATTGGAGCGACGGGAGTTCTGATGACTACACTCAGCAGTGAGGAATTGCAGGCACAACGTTCGGATTTCGGTCTGCGATTAAGCAATTCAATGGCCAAATACGGGCCGCTGTGTGTGGGCATTGACCCGCATCGCAAGCTCCTCACCGACTGGGGATACAACGTCGACGCCGAAGGCGCCGAACTCTTCTCCATGCGTATGCTGCAGGCCGCCAACGGGCGCGCCGCAGCAGTCAAATTCCAGACGCCGATGTTCGAGCGCTACGGAGCCAAAGGTTTCGAAGCGCTCGAGCGCGTGCTCTACGCGGCACGACAAATGGGCGTCATCACCATCGTCGATTGCCTGCGCGGCGGCCTGTCCACCACGATTTCCGCCATCGCAGACGCCTATTTCAAGCCCGGTGCACCGTTGCTGGCCGACGCCATCACGCTGCTGCCGTACTATGGCGCGCGTTCGTTGAACGGCCTGATTACCGAAGCGCTGGAAAACGGACGCGGCGTGTTCATCGCCTCCCTGACCTCCAACCCGGAAGGCATGAGTCTGCAGACCGCGTTGCGCCAGAGCGGCGATTACAAGGGACGTACCGTGGCCTACGGCATCGCCTCCACCGCGCAGAAGCATAACGTGGATATCGAGGCATGGGCTCGGTGGGTCTGATCATCGGTGCCACCATCGGCCAATGGATGCAGGATTCCGGCGTGGACCCCTCCAAGTTCACCGGTCCGATTCTTTCCCCCGGTTACGGTTGGCAGGGTGCCGAGGCCAAGGATCTGAAAACCGTGTTCCGCGGTACGCGCGGCAACGTGCTGGTCACCGTGTCCCGCTTTATCGCCTCGCATGGGCCGGATATCGCCGCACTGAGCCAAGCCACCGAGTCGATTGCGCTTGACGTACGTCAGGCGCTGATGGAAGCCACTGTCGAAGGCTCGGAAAACCAGTAATCAGAACGGAATCAGATGTCGCGGCATGCGTACGTGTCTATCTCATCGCGTACGTCGCATCACGATTCATATTCTTCCCTGTTCGTCGGGGCTGTAGCAGTTACCGGTCATCTCGCCGGTGAGCCGTTACCACGTTGGATTCATAATCGCTGCACACCACATCATCTCCGGAGGAACCCATGACTGAAAACACCCAGCTGGCCGTCTAATCGTCCTACTGGCCCCACCGCAGTAGGTAAGGGCACCGTGGAAGCCAAGCTGCGCGCCGACCACCCCGAAGTGTGGGTGTCCGTCTCCGCCACCACACGCGCTCCGCGCCCGGGCGAGGTTGATGGCGTCAACTATTGGTTCCTCACTGAAGACGAGTTCCTGGCCCGTGAGGCGGCCGGTGAGTTCCTGGAAACTGCAGTGGTGCACGGCATGGCCCATTATGGCACCTTGTTGAAGCCTGTGGAGGAACATCTGGCCGCCGGTGTGCCCACGATTCTGGAAATCGACCTGCAGGGTGCCGCCGCGTCAAGCAGCGCGCCGCCGAGCTCGACCTCGAAGTGGTGTACGTGTTCATCGCGCCGCCAAGCTTCGAAGAGCTCGAGCGCCGCCTGATCGGCCGCGGCACCGAAACCGCCGAACAGCAGGCCCGTCGCTTGGGGACCGCCAAGGTGGAGCTCGCCGCCGAAAGCGAATTCGACGTCACCATCGTCAACGAAACCGTCGATCAGGCCGCTGCCGACCTCTGGTCCGTCATCGCCAAGGAATACGGGCTGTAAACTACCTCTTTACCACCAACTGCTGGTGGAGGATTTCGGCGCTGTTTTTGGCCGGCGCCTGCTTCCAGCGGATTGCTTCGGTTTCGTGATGCTCGGTGACGTAATGCCGCATCCATTCGAAGCACTGCTGGGTTTGGATGGCATCGCTTAATGCGCGGTGCTCCTCATTGTCCGCGATGCCGAAGCGTACGATCAGGTCGGCCAGACGGTGATGCCGCTGCGCGGGGAACAGGGCGCGGCTGATCTGCATCGTGTCATAATCCGCGCAGGCAAAGCCGCAGCCGGCGATATGCCGGGTGTTGTAATCCAGGAATCGCAGATCGAAGCTGACGTTATGGCCGACAATCGGCTCAACGGCGGGACCGGCAGCCGGGGTAGCGAGCCATGCGATGAATCGGGGAAGCACCTCGTCAATCGGATCGAGATCGGCCACCATCGCATCGGTGATGCCGGTCAGCGTGGTGATCTGACGCGGAATCGGCCGCAAGGGATTCACCAGCTGCTGGAATTGATCGACGATATGCCCCTCCCGCACGCGCACGGCACCGATTTCCGTGATGGCGCAACTGTTCGGGTAAAAGCCGGTGGTCTCCAAATCCAGCGCCACATAATCGGTGGGGAAGACGGCATCGTCCATGGCGATTCGCCCGCCGGCACCATGATTGGGCTGGGATGGTTGGCCGAAAACGGTAATGCCGGAAGTGGTCACGGAGGCTCCTCATATCAGTCGGTGTTCGGTGACTTATTGTACCGGCAGCCCGGTCTGTCGGTACAATTTTCCCTCCCGGATTTTCTCGGATATATTGGTTAGGCGGCCGGCAATTGCGCGGCGCATCGGGAAGGGAGCACAGCTGATGAAACAGATAGTGGCAGGCATCGTGGCGCATGTGGACGCGGGCAAGACCACGCTGTCCGAGGCTCTGCTCTACCGTACCGGTGAGATCCGCAAATTGGGGCGAGTGGATCACGGCGATGCGTTTCTGGACACCAATTCCTTGGAGAAGGCGCGAGGCATCACGATTTTCGCGCACCAGGCATTGGTGGAACACGGCGACCTGCGCCTGACCTTGCTGGATACGCCGGGGCACGTGGACTTCGCAGCCGAAACCGAACGTGTGCTGCGTGTGCTTGATTACGCGATTCTTGTGGTCTCCGGCACGGATGGCGTGCAAGGCCATACCGAGACACTATGGCGTCTGCTGGCCAGATACGGTGTGCCGACGTTCATCTTCGTCAACAAGTGCGACGCCGCCGGATTCGACCGCGAGGCCATTCTGGCACAGTTGCGCAAACGCCTGAGCGATGCGATATATCCGCTGCCGGCAATGGAGCAGTCCACTGAGGGCAGCGCGGTACCGTTGGACGCGTTCGCCGAAGACATTGCCACCCTGGACGAGGAGGCGATGAACGACTATCTGGAACATGGCGCGCTGTCCGTGGGCAGATTGCGAGCGATGATCGCCGTACGCGAACTGTTCCCCGTATATTTCGGCTCGGCATTGAAACTCGAAGGGGTCGAGGAATTCCTGGACGGGCTGGAGACGTTCACCCGCGAACGTGAATGGCCGGCCGCCTTCGCCGCACGCGTGTTCAAAATCGCCCACGACGGCCAGCACAACCGTATGACGTGGCTGCGCGTCACCGGTGGTGCGCTCAAAGCCAAGGAGATCGTCTCTTCATCCTCGTGCGCTGCGGCGTCATCAGCACCGTCGCCGGTACAGGGGGATGATGGCACGGTATGGTCCGAGAAAGTCGATCAGGTGCGCGTCTACAATGGCGCCAAATTCGAGACGGTCACCGAGGTGCCTGCCGGATCGGTGTGTGCGGTGACCGGACTGACGCGGACCTTCCCCGGCGAAGGGCTGGGAGCGGAACCGGACGCCGAATCACCGTCGCTGCAACCCGTGTTGACCTACACGGTGTTGCCCGCCGGAGCGGAATCCGATACGGCCGGCACCTCGGGAGCGGCCAAACGCGGTGACGCCGGCCATAACAACGTGAATCAGGACGATGCCGAGCATGATGCCGCCAAGTCGGGAACCGGCCGCAATGAGGAGAACGACACCGCCGGCCAGACCGCGGCGGACAATAGCTCGCCGGCCCGTCCCCAGTTCGATGATCTGACCTTGCATAAGGTCATCACCGCATTGCGTGAGCTGGAAGACGAAGACCCGTTGTTGCATGTGGTGTGGGTGGAACGGCTGGCCGAGATTCATGTGCAATTGATGGGCGCAGTCCAGCTGGAGATCATCCAGCAGACCCTGCACGACCGGTTCGGTCTGGATGTGTCGTTTGGCCCCGGCTCCATCCTGTACCGTGAGACCGTCACTGCGCCGATCGAAGGCGCAGGTCATTTCGAGCCGCTCCGTCATTATGCCGAAGCACATATCCTGCTGGAACCAGGGGAGCCGGGCAGCGGAGTCACTGTGGCCTCGGCCCTGTCCGAAAACGATTTGGACCGCAATTGGCAACGGCTGATTCTGACCCATCTGACCGAGCGTGAGCATCTCGGTGTGCTCGTTGGCGCGCCGCTCACCGATATCAAGATGACTTTGGTGGCTGGCCGCGCGCATCTGAAGCATACCGAAGGCGGCGACTTCCGCCAAGCCACCTATCGTGCGATTCGTCAGGGGCTTATGGAGCCAGAGCTGGAGTCAGTGGCCGGCCCGAGACGCCGGTCGAGAGCCGTCCGGACACCGCAGGGGAGGGCAACTGCCGACTGCTGGAACCGTGGTATCGGTTCCGGCTCGAAGTGCCAGCAGACATGATCGGCCGTGCCATGAGCGACATCCAGCGCATGGCCGGCACCTTCGAATCCCCGGTCACCGATGGCGAATACGCCGTGATCGAAGGCGAGGCGCCGGTGTCCGAGATGCGCGACTATGCGATGGATGTGAACCAGTACACGCACGGCCATGGCCGTTTCTCCGCCACTTTCGGCGGCTACAAGCCATGCCATGACGCCGAACAGGTCATCGCAGCCGCCGCTTACGATCCCGAAGCAGATCTGGACAACACCCCCGACTCGGTCTTCTGCGCCCACGGTGCCGGCTACCCCGTCAAATGGTATAAAGTCCCCGAATTCGCCCACGTCGACTACGCCATGTGAGGTGGTGACTACCAAATCTGCGGCCGAATGAATCCGTTGGTCTCCAAGAACCGTTGAATATCGCGCATTTCCGGCATATTAATGGAATGGGCCATGCCCGGATACACTTGTTCGGTCAACGTGCCGTGCTCGTGCCAGAACTCACCCATCGCCGTCACATCGGCTTTCGGGAAGATGTCGTCTGCAGCACCATGCCCATAGAACACCGGCGGCTTCAACGAAGCCAATTCGGCATCGCCCGCAACGGACCCCGGTGCCAGCCATCCAGAGCAGGAGACGGCTGCGGCATATCGCTTCGGATTGAAACGCAGCAGATGCGCGGCCAAGAGGCCGCCCTGCGAGAATCCCATGGCAACCACCGGCCGAGTGGCGGGAATATGCTCCGCAACCCATGCATCAATGGCTTGGGCGGCTTCAGTCGCCTGCTTGTCTAATGATTCGCCCTCCGGCACACCTTCATGCGCCCACGCACCGAACCATGTATATCCCATGCCATAGGCGATGGGTGCCTGCAAACTGGCATAATCAGCCGAACCGGCACCGCAATAGTTCAGCAGATCGGGCAAATCGTATTCATTGGAACCCCAGCCGTGCAACAGCACGAACACCGGAGCGGTTTCGGGACCGGTCAAACGGGTCAGAGCTTTGGTGATCTTCATAGCCTCAGTGTATCCACCGTTTGGGCGACAATAATGCCCTGATGTTCGCCCATCGAGTAACGTCCCATAAGTAATGCGTATAGCGCAGCGGCCGTGCCACGTGTTCTGATACTCTACGATGACACGGCAGGGGGGACAGGTATGTTCGGCCCCCGAAATCGTACATGGGTGGCTAAGACCGTTTATGCGCAGGAGAAGAAACGAGAAGCAAAGGAAGGAGCGCGTCCAATGACATTCGATTGGTCGTTCGTGCAGCGTTACGCGCCTTTCTTCGTCAACGGCACATTGATGACCTTATTCATATCCGTGTTTGGCATATTGCTTGCCATCGCGGTGGGTCTGGTCTGCGCTGGCGTGGAAATCGCGCGTATCCCGGTCGCCCGGCAAATCGTGAGAATCTACATCGAACTTAGCCGCAATACGCCATTGCTGGTACAGCTGTACTTTCTGTACTTCGGCCTGCCCAAACTCGGCGTAGTATGGTCCGCCGAAACCTGCGCGATAGTCGGCCTTGGATTCTTGGGCGGTTCCTACATGGCCGAGGCAATGCGCGGCGGATTGGAAGCGGTGCCCAACGTGCAGCGCGAAACCGCGTACGTGCTGGGACTGACTTCCACGCAAACCATCACCCGAGTCATTCTGCCGCAAGCAGTGTCCACCGCCATTCCCGGCGTAGTGGCCAATGTGATCTTCCTGTTTAAGGAATCGAGCGTCGTCTCCGCCATTGCGCTCGCCGACGTGATGTACATGGCCAAGGATCTGATCGGCATGTATTACAGCACCTATGAGTCGTTGTTCATGCTGGTCGTGGCCTATCTGGTGATTCTGCTGCCGATTTCCATCTTCGGCACATGGTTGGAGCGGAGGTTCGATTATGAGCGGCGCTGAAATACTGCTCCAGCCAGGCGTATTCCCACGTCTGTTGCAAGGCCTGTGGGTCACCGTGTGGATAGCCGGCGTATCCGTAGGCGCGTCCATCCCGGTCGGCCTGTTGATGGGCTGGTTGATGACGCTGAAGAATCCCGTGATCCGGGCCGCGATGCGCATCTACCTCGACTTCATCCGCATTATGCCTCAGCTGGCGTTGCTGTTCCTTGCCTACTACGGTTTTGCTCGATGGTTCGATTGGAATCTCGATGCCACCGGTGCCTGCGTGCTGGTGTTCATCCTGTGGGGAGGCGCCGAGCTGGGCGATCTGGTGCGTGGCGCATTGCAGTCGATTCCCAAAGTGCAGTACGAATCGAGCTACGTACTGGGGTTGAGCCCGTGGCAGACCTTCTCCCGGGTGATTCTGCCGCAGGCTGTTCGCCGTATGCTGCCGGCATCCGTAAACTTGGCGACACGTATCGTCAAAACGACATCATTGGCCGTGCTGCTCGGTGTGGTCGAGGTCATCAAGGTCGGCCAGCAGATTATCGACGCGAACCGATTCCAGTTCCCGACCGGAACCTTGTGGATTTATGGCGTGATTTTCTTTATGTACTTCATCGTGTGCTGGCCGCTGTCCATTGTGGCCCGCCGACTGGAAAAGAGGTGGTCGAATGACTGAACCCGAAACGACCTGCAAGGGTTTCGAGGTGAATCATCTGGTCAAACAGTATGCGAATGCCGACAAGCCGGTGCTGGATGACATCTCCTTCAAGGTGGAGCATGGTTCGGTGCTCGTGGTGCTGGGTCCTTCCGGCTCGGGCAAGTCGACGCTGCTGCGCACCATCGCCGGTCTGGAACCGATTCAGGGCGGCACGATTTCCATCAACAATCAGGTGATCGATGCCGGCAAGCCTGGCACGGAACGAGCCGGACGATCCGACCGGTCCAGTGAACTGCGCACGCGTATCGGCATGGTGTTCCAAAGCTACGATTTGTTCCCGAACAAAACGGTGCTCGGCAACATCACCATGGCGCCGGTGCTCGTGCAGAAACGCGATAAGTCCGAGGTGGAGGCTGAAGCGATCCGGTTGCTTGGCCGCGTGGGACTTGCCGATCGCAAGGACTCTTGGCCGCACGAATTGTCCGGCGGTCAGCGCCAGCGTGTGGCCATTTGCCGTGCGCTGATTCTGCACCCGGAAGTACTGCTGCTCGATGAGATTACGGCGGCTCTCGACCCCGAAATGGTGCGTGAAGTGCTCGACGTGGTGCTCGAACTGGCCAAGTCCGGGCAGACGATGCTTATCGTCACCCACGAAATGCAGTTCGCGCGAGCCATCGCCGACCACATCATCTTGCTGGACGGCGGGCGCATCGTCGAGGAATCGTATGATGCGCAGGCGTTCTTCGAACACCCGCAAACCGAACGTGCGCAGCAGTTCCTGCACACCTTCGAATTCGAGTGATTCGATTGTGCCATATCGACGTATTTGAGAAGAAATATCAATAACAACAAGAGAAGGAGAACCCAATGAGTATCAAGGTTGGGAAATCATTCAAAGCACTGATTGCCGCAGGCGCGGCATTGGTAATGGCGGCGTCCATGGCCGCATGCGGTCCGTCGGCAGGCACCCCGAGCGAAGCGAAGTCCTCTGACACGGGCACCAGCTCCAGCGCCAATGCCAAGGCCCGCAGCCTCGACGAGATCAAGAAGAGCGGCAAGATCAAGATTGCCGTCTTCTCCGACAAGGCGCCATTCGGCTACGTGGACAAGGACGGCAAGTACCAGGGCTATGACGTCTACTTCGCCGAACAGCTGGCCAAGGATCTGGGTGTGGAGCCGGAATACACGTCGGTTGACCCGGCTGCCCGTGTGGACGTGCTCACCTCCAACAAGGTCGATCTGGTGCTCGCCAATTTCACCGTCACCGATGAGCGCAAGGAGAAGGTCGACTTCGCCAAGCCGTACATGAAGGTGGCGCTTGGTGTGGTCTCCCCGGAGAGCGCCCAGATCACCGATGTCAGCCAGCTCGACGGCAAGACCCTGATCATCGCTAAGGGCACCACCGCCGAAACCTGGTTCGAGAAGAACGCGCCGAACGTCAAGCTGCAGAAGTACGACCAGTACGCCGATGCCTACAACGCGCTGCTGGACGGCCGTGGTGACGCCTTCTCCACCGACAACACCGAGGTGCTCGCCTGGGCCAAGTCCAACAAGGGCTTCAAGGTTGGCATCACCCACCTTGGTGACGACGACACCATCGCGCCCGCCGTGCAGAAGGGCAACACCGAACTGCTGAACTTCGTGAACGACGAGATCGTCAAGCTCGGCAAAGACAACTTCTTCCACAAGGATTACCAGGAGACTCTGGAGCCGGTCTACGGCAACGAAGTCAACCCCGATGACATCGTGGTAGAAGGCGGAGCCGTCTGACGGACAGTCCGGTGGACTGTCCGTAGGCGACGCCGAGCCGCGGCAGCGGCGAGGTGTGTTGGGCCGGTCGTCAGGCCGTCCATTCTTGCAGGACGGAGAGGTCTGATTATACCCGTCCATAACCAACACATATAGCAACGCCGGCCTTCGGGCCGGCGTTTTGCGTTAAGGTCGTAATCGTGCCGCGCGGGGAACGGCTTCGCGCAGATGACGCAACACTTTAAGGGGGTGCGCAATGACCAGGTTCAACACTCAGCTCGTCCACGGACTGCCGGTTGGAGACAACAACACCGGAGCCGTGAACCCGCCGATCTACAACTCAACGACATATGCCTTCGAGAAGGTCGACGCGATGCCCCGTTACGACTATGCGCGCAGCGGCAATCCCACACGTGACTTCCTGGAACAGCAGATCGCCCAGCTCGAGCAGGGAACGCGTGGTTTTGCGTTCGCCTCCGGTCTCGCGGCGATTCACGCGGTGCTGAGCATTTTCAAGCCCGGCGACCGCATCGTGGTCGGTGACAATATTTATGGCGGATCGTATTCCCAGCTCAATGAGTTCTTCACTCGCTGGGGAATCCTCGTCGAGGCCGTCGACACTCAGGACATCGCAGCATTGGAGGCCGCCGTCAAGGGCGACCGCGCGAACGGCATCGTGCCTGCCCAAGCCGTCTACTTTGAAACCCTGACCAATCCTCTACTCAAGGTGAACGACGTGCGCGCCATCTCCACGGTGGCCCACCGTTTCGGGGCGCTTTCGATTGTGGATAACACGTTCGTGACCCCGTATCTGCAGAAGCCGCTTGCTTTGGGTGCCGATGTGGTGATTCACTCCGCCACCAAGTATCTGGCCGGTCATTCTGATGTGAACGCCGGTCTGGTGGTCGTTTCCGGTGAGGATCTGGCGAGCCGCGTGTACTTCGCGCAGAACCGTTTGGGTGGTGTGTTGGCTCCTGCTGAGTGCGACGCGGTGCGCCGCGGCATTCAGACGCTGGCCCTTCGCATGGATCGTCAGCAGGAGAATGCCAATGCCATCGCCCGCTACCTGCTGGTGCATCCGCTGGTTAAGGCGGTGCATTACCCGGGTCTGCCCGGCGCAGGCGACCAGCGTCTGGCTGCCAAAGGTCTCAAGGGGGCCGGTGGCGTGTTGAGCTTCGAGGTCGTGCCTGGCGTTGATCCGGCTGACGTGCTCAACAACCTGCACCTGTTCCGTCTTGCTGTGTCGTTGGGTGCGGTGGAGTCTCTTGCCGAGCTGCCGTGTCGTATGACGCATTTCGAACTGCCTCGCGAGGAGCGTCTGAAGATCGGCATCACCGATGAATTGGTGCGTCTCGCCGTTGGCATCGAGGACGCCAACGATCTGATCGAAGATCTCGGCCAGGCGTTCGATATCGCTTACGCCCGTTACATCGATCGGCATGCCGACTTCGACGTGTTCCAACAGCTGACTTCGGGGGGTGTTTGCCTGATCTAATTCTTTTCTGCCTATTTTTCTACTCCTGGGGAGCGGCGTCGGTTGTGCCACACCGGAGCCGCTTTTTTATGCTCTGGTTCCGCCTCCGCTGGCAGAGGGCTGTCGGCGTAGCCGACTGGGGTGGTTAAGCGGACCGCCCGCATTATGCCAACCGCGATATCACAGCATCCCCGTTACGATGAATACGGTTTGATAGTGCACCGCGTAAAAGTCAAGCGCGGCGGAACAAAGAAAGGACCCGATATGACCATCGACGTCTACGGTGCCACATGGTGTGGCGACTGCCGCCAGGCAAAGAACACTCTCGACAAACTGGGCGCGGCATACACTTGGCACAACATCGAGGAAGAGGAAGGTGCCGCCGACCGTGCCGTGGCGATCAGCGGCCAGATGCACATTCCGGTGGTGCGGTACGATGACGGCTCGTTCCAAGTGGAACCCTCTGCAGTGGATATCAAGAACAAGCTGCAGGAGCTGGGGCTGCTGGCTGACTAGGAATCCGTGGTCTGAGCTGCATAAGGCGTGCGTCATCGATCGGTCTTGATGGCGCACGCCTTATCTGTTTAGGCGGGTTCTAGTGATCGTTGCAACACCTGACCTACCGCAAGGAGGGTCAGGTGACCAGAAGCCACCGAAACGAAGACCGTGGCGGGGAACACCGTTGGACGTTCAACGGCGTCGAATATCCGACGAGGA
>ENA-OQCO01000248-OQCO01000248.1-human-gut-metagenome-genome-assembly--contig:-NODE-248-length-32001-cov-4.303508_pt1 | contig 32001 bp, 29 predicted proteins | sample MGYA00242500_ERZ504582 | MGnify/ENA primary metagenome ERZ504582 (study PRJEB26092, sample SAMD00036346) | human gut metagenome | host: Homo sapiens | study: EMG produced TPA metagenomics assembly of... | reverse complement strand
CAAAAGGCAAGGTAGCAAAAATTTCTCACCTCGTAGAGGTTATCGAGCATAAGCAAGGAGGTGCGTACTTATGAAGTTACATGAACTTTCACCGGTTGAGGGCTCAAAGAAGGACTCAAAGAGAATTGGCAGAGGTCACGGCTCAGGCTGGGGCAAGACTGCAGGCAAGGGACACAAGGGCCAGAAGGCTCGTTCAGGCGGCAGTATTCGTCCGGGTTTTGAAGGCGGTCAGATGCCACTTCAGCGTAGAGTTCCAAAGAGAGGCTTCAATAACATTTTCGCTAAGAATGTTGTTGCAATTAACCTCAGTACTTTAAACAGAAAGTTTGAAAACGGTGCTACAGTTGACGTAGAAGCTTTAGTAAATGCCGGCGTTATTAAGAACGGTTTTGACGCAGTAAAGGTTCTCGGCAACGGTAAAATCGACAAAGAACTTACAGTAAAGGTATCTGCTTTCTCCGAATCTGCTAAAGCAGCCATTGAGGCGGCAGGCGGAAAGGCAGAGGTGTATAATTGTTAAAAACAATTAGAAATGCCTGGTCAATACCTGACCTTCGTAAAAAACTTTTATTTACACTTATGATTATCATCGTATTCAGAATCGGTTCAGTTATCCCTGTTCCGTTTCTGGATATGAGTGCACTCGCTACCGCCATGAACGGTATGAACGAGGGCAATACTATGCTTGCATATCTTAACACATTGTCAGGCGGCGCTTTTGCAAATGCAACACTTTTTGCAATGGGCGTTACACCTTACATCAACAGCTCAATTATTATGCAGCTCCTCACTGTTGCAATTCCTCCTCTTGAGAGAATGGCAAAAGAGGGAGAGGCAGGCAGAAGAAAAATCGGTACTATTACCCGTTATGTAACAGTTGGTCTTGGTCTTGTTCAGGGCTTTGCTTATTGGTTCTATCTCCACAGATCCGGTGTTACAGTTTACACAGAGGGTTTCTCACTCTGGTTCTCTGCTATTGTAATTATTCTTGTTTTCACAGCCGGCACAGCACTTATGATGTGGCTTGGTGAGCAGATTAACACAAACGGTATCGGAAACGGTATTTCAATTCTCCTTTTCGCAGGTATCGTTGCTCAGCTCCCATACACATTAAGTATGCTTGGTCAGTTCTGGGAACTTGCAGGCAAGGGTTCTACTCAGTTCTACTTCCTCGTTCCTCTCTGGATCGTTATCTTTGTTGCTATTGTATGGATTATCACATTTATGCAGGACAGCGAAAGAAGAATTCCGATCCAGTATGCAAAGAGAGTTGTTGGCAGAAAGATGTATGGCGGTCAGTCAAGTCACCTTCCAATCAAGGTTGCACTCGGCGGCGTACTTCCAATCATCTTTGCAAGCTCAATTCTTTCTATCCCGGGTACTATTAATCTTTTCGCAAAGGTTAAAGACGGTTTCTGGGGTGCTTTCTTCAATGCATTTGATACAAGCGGTTGGCTTTATAATGTATTGTACTTTATCTTAATTATAATGTTCGCATATTTCTATACTACTATTCAATACAATCCGATTGAAATGGCAAACAACCTTAAGTCAAACAACGGTACAATTCCGGGTATTCGTCCGGGCGCACCGACAGCTGACTACATAAGAAATATTCTTTCAAGAATTACTCTTATCGGCGCTCTCTTCCTCGCAGTAATCGCACTTGTTCCAAGTATTTACGGTTCTGCTACAGGCATGGGTCGTATGGCTATCGGCGGTACTTCAATCATCATTCTCGTTGGTGTTGCACTTGAAACAGTAAAACAGCTTGAGTCACAGATGATGATGAGACATTATAAAGGTTTTCTTGACTAATTTCTTGACTTATTGAGATAAAAGGAGTATAATAAAATGAACATTATTATGTTAGGTGCTCCGGGTGCAGGTAAAGGTACTCAAGCAGCTGTACTTTGTGAGCATTTTGGAATTCCCACTATTTCAACCGGAAATATGATCCGTGAAGCGCTGAAAAACGGCACTGAGATGGGTTTGAAAGCTAAGTCTTTTATGGACGAAGGCAAACTCGTTCCCGACGAGGTTGTTATCGGCATCGTAAAGGAAAGACTTTCACAGGATGACTGCTCTAAGGGTTTTATCCTTGACGGTTTCCCAAGAACCATTCCTCAGGCTGAGGCTCTGGATAAAATGGGCGTTGAAATTCAGTATGTTATCAACATTGATGTTGCCGACGAAAGAATTATCAAGCGTATGTCTGGACGCCGTGTTTGCGAAAATTGTGGCAAGCCTTATCACCTCACTAACCTTCCACCAAAGGTTGAGGGCGTTTGCGATGATTGTAACGGCACCCTTGTTCAGCGCAAGGACGACCACCCAGATACTGTACTTGCTCGCCTTGCTGTATATCACAAAGAGACTGAGCCTCTCGCAGCTTATTACGAGAAGCAGGGCAAGCTCATTAATGTAGAGGGTAAAGACGATGTAGTTTCTACTACAAAGCTTATCTTAGAAGCAATCGAGGCTTAAGTATGGTTATTGTAAAAACAGCACGGGAAATTTCTAAAATGAAAGATGCATGCAGAATATCAGCGGAGGCACTCCGTGTTGCAGGTGAGGCTGTAAAGCCGGGTATCACCACTTACGAAATTGATACTATAGTTCGCAAATATATCGAGAAACAGGGTGCTACACCCTCGTTTCTCGGTTATGGCGGTTTTCCTGCAAGTGCTTGCATTTCCGTAAATAATGTGGTTATCCATGGCATACCGAGTAAAAAACAGATTCTTAAAGAGGGCGACATTGTAAGCGTTGATGTCGGCGCATTTTACGAAGGCTTTCACGGCGATAATGCCTATACGTTTGCCTGCGGTAAAATCAGTGACGAAGCTCAGCGTTTGCTTGACGCAACTAAAGAAGGCCTTTTTGAGGGAATTAAAATGGCTGTTGCCGGAAATCGTGTAGGCGATATAGGCAGCGCTGTTCAGAAGTATGTCGAAGCTCGCAGTTACTCGGTGGTACGAGATTTTGTCGGCCACGGCGTAGGTGCGAAATTACACGAAGACCCAAGTATCCCCAATTACGGCACACCGGGCAGAGGCGTAAGACTGTTGCCGGGTATGACAATCGCTATTGAACCTATGGTAACTCAGGGCTCCTATGAGGTGCGTGTTCTTGATGATGAGTGGACTACCGTTACGGTTGACGGTAAGCTTGCCGCACATTTTGAACATACAGTAGCAATTACTCCTGACGGTCCTAAGATTATGACTCTTTGTGATTAAAGGTGATTTATGAACATTCAAAAGGGTAGCATAGTCAGAGCAAAGTCAGGGCGTGACAAAGGTAAATTTTTCCTTGTACTCTCGGTTGAGGGTCATTTTGCGTTTATAGCAGACGGTAAAACCCGTAAGCTTGAAAAACCGAAGAAGAAAAATTTACTTCATCTTGCGGCTACAACTGTAGTTTATACAGGTTCAGCAGAAACCAATCCGCAGATAAAACGAATTTTAAGTGATTTAAAAAACGACTAACGGAGGTTTATGATATGTCCAAACAGGATGTAATTGAAATCGAGGGTATTGTAAGGGAGGCTCTCCCTAACGCACAGTTTAAGGTTGAGCTGCCTAACGGTCACGTGATCTTAGCTGTTATTTCAGGTAAATTGCGTATGAATTTTATCCGCATTTTGCCGGGCGACAAGGTAACGGTGGAAATGTCACCGTATGACCTGACAAGAGGAAGAATTACCTGGCGTTCTAAATAAGCGGGGCAATACGACTTTTTAGAAAGGAATGATTAACTAATGAAAGTCAGACCTTCAGTAAAGAAAATGTGCGATAAGTGCAAAGTAATCAAAAGAAAAGGTAAGATTTTAGTTATTTGCGAAAACCCTAAGCACAAACAGCGTCAGGGTTAATTACCTTAAAAACATTAAAACACAGACTACTAATTTAATTTATTGATTTTTGATGGAGGTGCAACTGAATGGCTCGTATAGCAGGTGTTGACTTACCAAGAGATAAAAGAGTTGAAATCGGTTTAACTTATATCTACGGTATCGGCCGTAAAACTGCAGGCGACATTATTGCTGCAACAGGTGTAAATCCTGACACTCGTGTTAGAGATTTAACAGAAGAGGATGTATCAAAGCTCAGAGAATATATTGAGCATCATTGTCGTGTTGAAGGTGACCTTCGCCGTGACATAGCTTATGATATAAAAAGACTTATTGATATTGGTTGTTACCGTGGCGTTCGTCACAGAAAAGGTCTTCCAGTAAGAGGTCAGCGTTCTAAGACTAACGCTCGTACCCGTAAGGGCCCACGCAAAACCATGGCTAACAAGAAGAAGTAAGGAGGGCAATGGATTATGGCAGCACCAAAGGGTGGTAAGAAAGTTATTCGCCGTCGCCGTGAACGCAAAAATATTGAAAAAGGCGCAGCACATATTCAGTCAACTTTTAATAACACAATCGTTACTATTTCCGATACACAGGGCAACGCTGTATCTTGGGCAAGTGCCGGCGAACTCGGCTTCAGAGGCTCAAAGAAGTCAACTCCGTTTGCCGCACAGTCAGCAGCAGAGACAGCTGCAAAGGCTGCAATGGAACACGGTATGAAGTCCGTTGAAGTATATGTTAAAGGTCCGGGACAGGGCCGTGAAGCTGCAATCAGAGCTTTACAGTCAGCAGGTCTTGAGGTTACTATGATTAAGGATGTAACTCCAATTCCTCACAACGGATGCCGTCCTCCTAAGAGAAGACGTGTATAGTATTTAAAATATTCTATTGGAGTGAAAATAAAATGGCAGTAAACAGAGATCCTATCTTAAAAAGATGCAGATACCTGGGCATTAGCCCTACTGTTGTAGGCATAAACAAGGAATCTTTCAGAAAGCCAAATGCAAATGGTAGAAGGAAGGTTTCAGAATACGGCTTACAGCTTAAAGAGAAGCAGAAGTTAAAGTTTATCTACGGCGTTCTTGAGAAGCAGTTCTATCACTACTATGAAATTGCTACAAAAATGGAAGGTCAGGCAGGTACTAACCTCATCGTTTGTCTTGAAACAAGACTTGACAACATCATCTTCAGAATGGGTATGGCTCAGACAAGAAGAGATGCAAGACAGGTTGTTACTCACGGTCATTTTCTCGTAAATGGTCAGAGAGTAGATATCCCATCTTACAGAGTTAAGGTTGGCGATGTTATCACAATCAGAGACAAGAGCAAGGACAGCGTTAAGTTTAAAGAAATTCTTGACAAGACAAGCGGCAGACTCTCACCAAAGTGGCTTGAGGTAAATAAGGATGAATACACAGCAAAGGTTATTGCTTTGCCAAGTCTTGAGGACATTGACTACGAAGTAGCTCCTCACCTTATTGTTGAGTTGTACTCCAAGTAATCCCTTTTTTCACAGGCAGGTTACACACGCATTGGCTGCGTTATGCAGCCGCATAATGTTTAGGAGGATTCGCGAATGATCGAAATTGAAAAGCCAAGAATTGAAACCGAGGAATTAACCGAGGATGGAAAGCACGGCAGATTTGTTGTTGAACCGCTCGAGCGTGGCTTTGGCAACACATTGGGCAACAGCCTGCGCAGAGTTTTGCTTTCTTCTCTTGAAGGCTGTGCCGTTACATCTATCAAGATTGACGGAGTTCTTCACGAATTTTCAACTATTCCCGGCGTAAAGGAAGACGTTACGGAAATTGTTCTTAATATGAAAAGCGTTGTTGCAAAGCTTTACGAAACAAGCCCAAAGGTTGTTGAAATCTCAGCACAGGGTCCTTGCGTAGTAACTGCCGGAGATATTAAATGTGACAGCGAGGTTGAGATTCTCAATCCTGAGCAGCACATTGCAACTCTCGGTGAGGATGCAAAGCTCAATATGGAAATCACCATTGACAAGGGCAGAGGATACATCCCTGCTGAACGCAACAAGCTTATTAGCGGCAATAATGTTATTGGCGTTTTACCTATTGATTCTATTTATACTCCCGTATTAAAGGTAAATTACACAGTTGACAACACTCGTGTAGGTCAGATTACTGACTATGACAAACTCACACTTGATGTTTGGACAAACGGTGTTATCAATGCACAGGAGGCTGTTTCACTTGCAGCTAAGGTGCTTACCGAGCACTTAAACCTCTTTGTAAACCTTTCGGATAAGGCTTCAAGCGCAGAGGTTATGGTTGAAAAAGACGATAAGGGCAAGGAGAAAATCCTTGAAATGACAATTGAAGATCTCGATTTGTCAGTTCGTTCTTTCAACTGCTTAAAGCGTGCTGGTATTAATACGGTAGAAGATTTGATCAACAAGTCAGAAGAGGATATGATGAAGGTAAGAAACCTCGGCAGAAAATCTCTCGAGGAAGTAATCCAGAAACTCAATTCTCTCGGATTTAGTCTTCAGAAGGAAGACGAATAAACACTTTAAAAACCCAACGGTAAAGGAGTGAACACAATGCCAGGTACAAGAAAATTAGGAAGAACAACTGCTCAGAGAACAGCTATGCTCCGTGCAATGGTTACATTCCTTCTCGAAAACGGCAAAATCGAAACAACTCTTACTCGTGCCAAGGAAGTTCAGGCTATGGCAGAGAAGATGATTACTACAGCAAAAGAAGATAACCTTCACAACAGAAGACTCGTTTTAGGTTTTGTTACTAAGGAAGAGGTTACAGTAAAGCTCTTTACTGAAATCGCTCCAAAGTATGCTGACAGAAACGGCGGTTATACAAGAGTAACAAAGATCGGTCCTCGTCGTGGTGACGGTGCAGAGATGGCTGTTATCGAGTTAATCTGATTTTTCGGTAATAATATTTGCTGAATATATACGCTCTCAACTTTGGTTGAGAGCGTTTTTGCGTTTGCTTTAATGTTATGCTTAGATTTTTATGGTTTTGTTCTAAATGTTGGGGTAACAATAATAAATTATGGTTTAGCGGAATACTTCACAAGGCAATTATAAAAGTTTGGTCGACCTTTTCAAAGGTCGTGGGTGTGGGCAAAGCCCACAAATACTTTGCGTTTACACATCTAACGATAGCCAAACAGGCGAAAGCCTTTGCGAGAGCAACAAAAGAAAATACACTTCATTTTCATAGTTAACGCAATGCATTGACTATGTTTTTAGCGTTTCTGTTTATAATGGCTGTCGCCTGTTTTAACAAACTAAGTCTTAACACGCAAACAGCGTGGCTGTTTGCGCCTGATAAATTGTTATTTCGAAAGATTTTCAAACCCGCAATTTTGAAAAATTGAGTAAACTTTTTTGCTTTTAGGAGGATAATTTAGCGTTAGCTAAATTTCAATGCCCAACCGACACTTCGCTAAACCACAATTTACCCCAACTTTTGATAAAGAACCATTTTTATTAAAGGTTTGGTAAATTACGGTTTAACAATTGCTTTGCCAATTAATTATAAAAGTTTAGGCAACCTTTTCGACGGTTGAGGTTGTGGGCAAAGCCCACAAATACTTTGCGTTTACACAATCTAACGATAGCCAAACGGCAAGCTGTTTGGCAGCCTAAACACAACGGTGTTACCCTTTAAATGCGACAGCAACAGGAAAAGCCAATTGTTATATAATTTAAAAAACGACCGCTGTCCGATAATGACAGCGGTCGTTATGATTATATAATTTTATTACTTGCTTTCCTGCAAAGTTATGGTAACTTTATCTGTACTGCCGTTTGAGCTGCGGTAATATTCAAGCTCAATTGTATCGCCTGCTTTATGGCTTTCGAGTATATCATAGAACTCGGCGAAGTTGCTTACCTTTTTGCCGTCGGCACCTGTGATAATATCGTTTTCTTTAAGGTCTGTGTTTGCGCAAGGACCGTCCTCGTCAATGCTGTAAATCGCAATGCCCGCAGGCATGTTTCCGCTGCTCTGTACATTTTCTCCTGTAACGCCAATTTTTACTCTGCCCTGCACATAGCCGTATTTCATAATGTCATCAATAACATCTTTTACTGTGGCAGAAGGAATTGCAAAGCCCATACCCTCATAATCTGTAGCGGCTATTTTTGCGGATGAAACTCCGATTACCTGACCGTACATATTTACAAGAGCGCCGCCGGAATTGCCGGGGTTAATGGCTGCATCTGTCTGAATGAATTTTACATTTGTCGTAATACTGCTCTGTCTGTCAACTGCAGATACAATACCCTGAGTGATTGAGTTGTTATACTTAACTCCGCCGGGATTACCTATAGCTATTACACTTTCACCAAGTGAAACATCTTTGGAGTTACCGAAGTTTGCGACCTTAAGTCCGCTTGCATCGTCCATTTTCAAAAGAGCAAGGTCTGTGCGTGTATCGTAACCAACAACACCTGCTTTGTACTGCTTGCCGTCGGAAGTAACGACCTGTATAAGGTAGAGAGTTTTGCTGTTGCCAACTACATGAGCATTTGTAATCACATAACCGTCTGATGTAATTATAATTCCGCTGCCCTGCGAAGTGCACTGTGAATCATCTGTGATTTCGTCTGAATAGCAAAGAACGCCGACAATAGAATCTGTTACTTCGTTGCTTGCATATTCGGTGTTGTATTTGGAATCTTTGGCATCGCTCGGTTTAGCTTTTAAGTCAATTCCCTCATAAGAAGAATTTGTCTTGTTGCTGTAATCGGATTCATTATGCTCTTGAGTGCTTGAACTGTCATTGTTGCCACTCGGTAATGTAAATGTATAGCTGTTATTTGTATTATTTTTGTTGTCGTTTGAATTTGACGCAACATAGGCAATCATTCCGCAGATACTGCCTACGCAAAGCAATGACAGCACAACTATTATTACAATTATGCCGGGTGTCATCTTTTTGCGTGGCATATTCGGCATTGGCGGTTGTGCGTATGTATTTGAATAATCAACAGGCGGCTTTTGCTGTGGCACATAAGGCTGTCCGTATGGCTGCTGATTAAAGTTTGGCTGTTGATTAAAGTTTGGCTGTTGATAATTCTGATGTCCGTACTGCGGTTGATATTGTTGATACTGTGGTGCGTACGGTTGAGAATATTGCTGCTGTGGATTAGCGTATTGTCCATGCTGAGGCTGATACACAGGTCTGCCGCCAGCCTGCGGATTGCCGTACGGATGATATTGAGGCGGTTGCGGATTAAACGGCTGTTGATATTGCGGATTCGGATTATACTGCTGATTAAAGTTTGGGTTGTATTGTCCGTTGCAGCCGTTGTTTTGATAATATCCGTTTTGCTGCGGCTGTTCAAAATTAGGTGTTTGAGGAGCAAAGTCATTTTGCGGTTGCTGAGGTTGAGAAAATCCATTTTCAAACGGTTTTTCAGGCTCAAAATTTCGATACTGCGGTGTTACCGATTGTTCGTTAGTCGTTTCTGCGTTGTTTTCTGTATTTTCGGTTTCAAAAACAGGCGTAGGTTGCGGCTCGGTCGGCTTTTCGGTAAAAGGCTTTTCAGGTTCAAACTGATTATTAGAATTGAAATTATTATCCATAAAAATATCTCCTTATTAGTAATGCATAATTCGTAATTGTATAAAATAATTAAGTCAAACTTATATGTTGCAAATTTTTAATTATGAATTACTAATTTATAGCTTTCATAAGTATTATATATCTTTATTGTTTTAAAAGCAACAAAATTATATCACGCTTATGTGAGTATATATTGAAAATTAGGTGATTTTACAAGATTTTTCCTGTAATTTCTTCAAAAAACCAAAAAACTTTTGCAAAAGACTTTATATTTGAAATGATTTATTGTATAATAAAAGTAACTCGGAGCGACTATGTTTTTTGTTCCGAAAATTTACTACAAAGGAAGATTAATATGCCATTAGTAAACGCTAAAGAAATGCTTACAAAAGCAAAAGCAGGCCACTATGCAGTTGGTCAGTTCAACATCAATAACCTTGAGTGGACAAAGTCAATTCTTTTAACTGCTCAGGAGCTTAACTCACCTGTAATTCTCGGTGTATCTGAGGGCGCAGGTAAATATATGTGCGGTTACAAGACAGTCGTTGGTATGGTAAAAGGTATGCTCGAAGAGCTTAACATTACTGTTCCGGTTGCTCTCCACCTTGATCACGGTTCATACGAAGGCGCTAAGGCTTGCATTAAGGCAGGTTTCAGCTCAATTATGTTTGACGGTTCACACTATCCAATCGAAGAGAACATTGCTAAGACTAAGGAACTCGTAGCTGCTTGTAACATTCTTGGTCTTTCACTTGAGGCTGAAGTTGGTTCAATCGGCGGTGAGGAAGACGGCGTTATCGGTATGGGCGAGTGCGCAGATCCTAAGGAATGTAAAATGGTTGCTGACCTCGGCGTAACAATGCTCGCTGCAGGTATCGGTAACATTCACGGTAAGTATCCTGCAAACTGGAAGGGCCTTAGCTTTGAAACTCTTGATGCGATTCAGCAGCTTACAGGCGATATGCCACTCGTTCTCCACGGCGGTACAGGCATCCCTGCTGATATGATCAAGAAGGCTATTTCACTCGGCGTTTCAAAGATCAATGTAAATACAGAGTGCCAGCTTGCATTTGCCGATGCTACAAGAAAGTATGTTGAGGCAGGTAAGGACTTAGAGGGTAAGGGCTTTGACCCAAGAAAGCTCCTTGCTCCGGGTGCAGAGGCTATCAAGGCTACTGTTAAAGAGAAAATGGAACTCTTCGGTTCAGTCGGTAAGGCTTAATCGTATAGCTTAATATTTTCACAAATTTAAGGCTTCGTCTTTTGACGGAGTCTTTTTTGTGCGCAGACAATATTACACATAACCAATACTTTATCTATTGAAAATTTAACCAAAATGATGTATAATATAATATTAGTACGAAAGAATGTAGTACGCATTATTAATTAAAAAGGAAGTAATTTTATGGCTAAGAAAGAATTTAAATCAGAGTCAAAAAGACTTCTCGACCTGATGATTAATTCAATTTATACTCATAAGGAGATTTTCCTTAGAGAGCTTATTTCAAATGCAAGCGATGCTATTGATAAGCTTTGCTTTATTGCACTTACAGACGATAAGCTTAATATGAGCAGAGATGATTTTAAGATTTTTATAAAGCCCGACAAGGAAAACCGTACACTTACAATTACCGATAACGGTATCGGTATGGATAAGGACGACCTTGAAAACAACCTTGGCACAATCGCATCTTCGGGTTCATACAAGTTTAAGCAGGAAATGAGCGAAAAGCAGGACGATATTGACATTATCGGTCAGTTCGGCGTCGGTTTTTACTCCGCTTTTATGGTAGCAAAGAAAATTACCGTTGTTACTAAGAAATACGGCTGTGACACAGCTTACAAGTGGGAATCTGACGGCGCAGACGGTTACGAAATCACCGAAACAGAGAGGGACGAAATCGGTACAACAATTGTACTTAAAATTAAGGACAATACAGAGGAAGAAAACTATGATGAGTTCCTTGAGCAGTACAGAATCCAGGGACTTATTAAGAAATATTCCGACTATATCCGCTATCCGATTATGATGGATATGACTCACAGCAGAGTTAAGGAAGAAACCAAGGACAGCGAAAAACCGGAGTATGAGGATTATACAGAAACCGAAACTCTTAACAGTATGCTCCCAATCTGGCAAAGAGCAAAGAAAGATGTTAAGCAGGAAGAGTACGATAATTTTTATCGTGAAAAGTTTATGGCTATGGACAAGCCTTTGCATACAATCGTAACTTCCGTAGAGGGTGTTGTTACATACAAGGCATTGCTTTTCATTCCGTCACAGGCACCTTACGATTACTATACAAAGGAATACAAAAAGGGACTTCAGCTTTATTCAAGCGGTGTTCTTATTATGGAAAACTGCGAGGAGCTTTTACCTGAACATTTCAGATTTGTAAAGGGTATTGTTGACAGTGCAGACCTTTCTCTTAACATTTCAAGAGAGATGCTCCAGCATGACCGTCACCTTATTACTATTGCACAGAACATTGAGAAGAAGATTAAGAACGAGCTTACTTCAATGCTTGCAAATGACAGAGAAAATTATGAAAAGTTCTTCAATGCCTTTGGCAGACAGCTTAAGTACGGAGTATCTGCCGACTACGGTATGCATAAAGAAGAATTACAAGACTTACTTATGTATTACTCTTCTACAGAGAAAAAACTTGTAACTCTTTCGGAATATGTTGACAGAATGAAAGAGGATCAGAAGTTTATTTACTTTGCAGTCGGCGAGAACATTTCTTCAATTGACAATCTCCCGCAGACAGAACTTTTGCGTTCAAAGGGTTACGAAATCCTCTATTGTACAGAAGAAATAGATGAGTTCTCACTCCAAACTCTTATGCAGTATAAGGATAAGAAATTCTGCTCGGCAACAAACGATGACCTCGGTATTGAGAATGATGAAAACAAAGAGGAAGAAAAGGACAGCAGTGCAATCCTTACTTTTGTAAAAGAAACACTCGGCGACAAGGTAAGCGAAGTTGTTGCGTCTAAAAAGTTGGTTTCTCACCCTGTTTGCCTTACCGCAAAGGGCGGCATTTCGTTTGAAATGGAAAAATACTTCAATGCGGTTCAGCCTGACAGCGGTATGAAAGCACAGAGAGTGCTTGAGCTTAATATGAATCACTCGGCTGTAAAGGCAATGGAAAGCGCAGTGCAGACGGATATTGAAAAAGCAAAGAAGTACGCAGAGCTTCTCTACGATCAGGCTCTCCTTATTGCAGGACTTCCGATTGAAAATCCCGGCGAATATGCTGATCTTGTTTGCAGTCTTATGGTGTAATTAAATAATTATCTTAAAGCGGTTGCATTAGTTGCATCCGCTTTTTTGTTGCAATTTTTGTGTGTGCGTGTTATTATAAAAACGGGTGATTTAATGAAAAAATCCGGAGTTTTTACATTCTTTTATAGGCTGTTGCTCACGCTTATGCTTATGGTCGGTATTAACGGCATTTTTCTTGCAGAGATGCTTGACAGGTGGTATTTGCCGCTTATCAGTGTTTTTGCGTTTGTTGCCGCAAATGTTTTTCCGTCCGGTGCAAAGGGCGGCTATCCGTCTTTTAAATTCAGAATGATTGCACACGGCAGTGAATTGCTCTTGCAATTTTTAATAACAACTCTGCTTTCAAGTGTGATTTATATTCAGTCGGCTTTTCAAATGTTACCTGACAATTGGGTAAAATGGGCGCTGTGCCTTGGAAGTGCTCTGTTTGCGGAGTTTATTTTGTTTTGGAACGGCATAATTTCCGTTTACTGCTCATCGGTTCAGCTTGGCATAAAGCATAGGGTAATCGGCTTGCTGTGCGGATTTATTCCGATTGCAAATCTTGTTTGCCTTGGCGTAATTATAAAAATAACTATGAGCGAGGTTAATTTTGAAATTGACAAAGCCGAGCTTGACAAAAGCCGAAACAGCCAAAAAATTTGCAAAACAAAATACCCTGTATTGCTTGTGCACGGTGTGTTTTTTCGTGACAGCGCATATTTCAATTATTGGGGCAGAGTGCCGGCAGAGCTTATTGCAAACGGCGCAGAAATTTACTACGGTAATCACGAATCGGCCGCATCTGTAGATGACAGCGCCAAAGAGATTGCCGAGAGAATTAAACAAATCGTTGCGGAAACAGGTTGTGAAAAGCTGAACATTATTGCTCATTCAAAGGGCGGGCTTGATTGCAGAAAGGCGATTGCCTGTTACGGCGTTGAAGATATGACAGCATCGCTCACCACAATAAACACTCCGCATCGTGGCTGCGGTTTTGCCGACTATCTTTTAACAAAAGTTTCGCCTAATGTTAAAAACAAAATTGCTTTTGCATACAATAACGCACTTTTAAAGTTTGGCGACAAAAATCCCGACTTCATCTCTGCCGTAACCGACCTTACGCAGGCAAATTGTACGAAACTTAACGCTGATGTATTTGATTCACCAAAGGTTTATTATCAGAGCTTTGGCTCAAAGCTGAACAGAGCGTCGGGCGGAAAATTTCCGCTTAACTTTTCATACAATCTTGTAAAATATTTTGACGGCGAGAATGACGGCTTGGTTTCAGAAAACTCCTTTGCCTGGGGCGAAAAATATACATACATTACTACAAAAGGTAAAAGAGGTATTTCTCACGGAGATATGATTGACCTTAACCGTGAAAATATTAAGGACTTTGACATAAGAGAATTTTATGTGCAGATACTTGCAGACTTGAAAAAATCAGGTTATTGATAAGGAGGATAAAGATAAATGAAAAGAAAAGACTATATTTCATGGGACGAATACTTTATGGGTGTGGCTATTCTTGCCTCAAAGCGCAGTAAAGACCCGAACACTCAAGTAGGTGCGTGTATTGTAGACAATAACAATATCATTCTTTCCACAGGTTACAACGGCTTTCCTTTCGGCTGTTCCGATGATGATTATCCGTGGTGCAGAGATGGTGAAGACACAAAGTACAGCTATGTGGTACACGCCGAGCTTAATGCTATACTTAATGCAAGAGGCAAAAATCTTAAGGGCGCAAGGCTGTATGTTGACCTTTTTCCTTGCAATGAATGTGCAAAAGCCATTATTCAGTCGGGTATAGCAGAGGTTGTTTATCTTTATGATAAATATGCCGACAGCGCCGCAACTGTTGCGTCTAAAAGAATGTTGCAGTCGGCAGGGGTAGCGTGCCGTAAATTTACTTCCGACAAAAAGAGTCTTTCAATTGATTTTGAAAAGTAATATTGAGAAAAATATATAGCCTTTGATTTGTTTTCGGTCAAAGGCTATAAGATTATTTGAGATAGCATTAATAAATTATGGTTTAGCAAATTGATTTTCCAAGCAATTATAAAAGTTTGGTCAACCTTTTCAAAGACTGTGGGTGTGGGCAAAGCCCACAAATACTTTTCGCTTATGCAATGATGTGACCTTTTTGTGTTAAAGTTGACAAATAAAAAAATTTATATTTTTGATGATTGTATATGTAACTGAATTGCACAATTTTGTATTGACAGTAAATTTCATATTTGCTATTATTTTTATTGTATATTGAGAAGTATATAAAATATTTTGTCATAATGACAAGGAGAGAAAATAAATGAAAAAATTTTTAGCATCAATTATTGCTGTGGTTTTAGCTGTAAGCGGGTTATCTGTGATTTCAATTACAGCAAATGCGGCAACTATTTTTATAAGCGGTAACTATGAATATACTGTAAATTCAGATGATACCGTAAATATTGCGGGATATAAGGGTATAGCAACCGATATTACAATTCCGTCACAAATTTTAAATAAAAATGTTGTAAAAATTTCTGATAATTCTTTTTACAACAATAGTACATTAACTTCTGTTAAAATACCAAATACAATAAAAGTTGTCGGTTCAATGGCATTTCACAATTGTACAAAACTTTCAAAAGTTACATTACCAAGCAATCTTACGGAAATTGGCTATAATGCATTTGAAGGAACAACAGCACTTACAACAATTACAATTCCAAAAACAGTTACAACAGCCGGTAATAATGTATTTAACGGTTCGGCACTTAAAACAGCCGCTATAGAAAACGGCGCAACAGCAGTAGCAGACAATCTTTTCAGTAACGCTAAAAATTTAACTAAAGTAACAATTCCGAATACAGTAAAGAAAGTAGGCTCAATGTCATTCTACGGTTGTAAAAGTCTATCATCGGTAACTTTGCCAAATACTCTTACCGAAATCGACTATAGCGCATTTAACGGAACAACAGCGCTCACAACAATTACAATACCGAAGACTGTAACCAAAGCAGGCATTGATGTGTTTGAAAATTCGGGACTAAAAACAGCCACTATAGAAAACGGTGCAACAACAGTGGCAGACAATCTTTTCAGTAACGCTAAAAATTTAACTAAAGTAACTATACCGAATACAGTTAAAAAAATAGGTTCAATGTCCTTTTATGACTGTACAAAATTATCCTCGGTAACTTTGCCGAATACTCTTACATCAATCGAAACATCTGCATTTGAAAATTGCCAAGCTATGAAATCTATTACTATTCCAAAGAATGTTACATATTTTGGTACAACCGCAGTGGGCTATAGTGATGGCAGAGTTATTGACGGATTTATAATTTACGGCTATAAAAATACAAAGGCACAGACATACGCAACCAAAAATAAAATTACATTCAAAGCATTGCAGGAGGAAACTGTACCTGTAGGTGATATAAATAATGACGGCAAAATAGATGTATCGGATGTTACATACTTACAGATGTATCTTTCGGGCAATTCATCATATGTAATTAAAAATACAAAGGCGGCAGACGCAAACGGCGACGGTAAAATTGATGTTGCCGATGTTACAAAGATTCAGACTATTATTGCTTCGTAATTAAAATTTAATATTAAAAGTACATTAAAGCTGTTCGGGCAAGAGTTACCGAACAGCTTTTTGCTTTTATAAATGATAAAATACGGGAATAAAAAGACAGTAATCGGGATAGAATATTTTTGGATAATCTTGGCTGATTTATGACTGAAATTGAATGACTTAAAAATGCAAAAGCAAAATCACTTGTTAAAACACACAAAATTATATGCGATTTTTGATATAAACTAACTGAATTTCAATTTTAATGAATTTTTTTGAAAGAATTTGCTTGACTTTAACAAAACAGGTGTTATAATGTAGTCAAGAGGTGAGGGAAATGCTTACTCAGGAAAGATACCAAACAATACTTCAAATATTAAGCGAGAAAAACACAGTCACGGTACAGGAGCTTACAAAGCTTTTGAATACATCGGAGTCAACCATAAGGCGTGACCTCACAACACTTGACGAGATGGGCAAGCTTAATAAAGTATTCGGAGGAGCAACCTCAATTCACCAGCTTTCGGGCGTATATGAGGCTGATGTGAAATCAAGAGAAGGTATAATGCTTGACGAAAAGAAAGCAATCGCAATCTATTGTGCAAAACTTATTAACGATACGGATTTTGTATATATAGACGCAGGCACAACCACTGATATTCTCACAGATTACATTACAAACAAAAACGCAACCTATGTTACAAACGGTATTACCCACGCAAAAAATCTTATAAGAAAGGGACTTACAACATACACAATCGGCGGCAGAATCAAACCTGCTACCGAGGCTATTATGGGCGCGGAAGGTTTAAGGTCGCTGAAAACCTTTAACTTTACAAAATCCTTTATGGGTACTAACGGAATTGAATTAAATGCAGGCTTTACCACTCCTGATATGGAAGAGGGCTTGATAAAAGAGGAAGTTATAAAAAGAAGTTATATGTCTTTTGTTCTTGCCGACAATACCAAATTCAGAAAGGTATTTCCGATTACCTTTGCAGAGCTTAAAGACTGCTGTATTATAACCGACAAACTCCCGTATAATGAGTTTTCGGAAAAAACAATAATCAAGGAGGTTATGAAGTGATTTACACAGTTACACTAAACCCGTCAATTGATTACATCGTTCGTCTTGATGAGCTTAAGACAGGTATTACAAACAGAACAACAAGCGAGGAATATTACATCGGCGGCAAGGGAATAAATGTTTCGTGCGTACTTGCCGAACTCGGTATCAAGAGCACAGCGCTTGGTTTTGTTGCAGGATTTACCGGAGAGGCTATTGAAAAAGGTCTTAAAAATCCTAAAATCACAGCAGATTTTATCACACTTAAAAGCGGAATTTCAAGAATAAACATAAAAATCAAGGCAGGCGAAGAAACCGAAATCAACTGTCAAGGACCGCACATAGATGAAGAAGAACTTTTGAATCTGTTTGATAAAATCGACAATATTCAAAGCGGCGACACACTCATAGTTGCAGGAAATATTCCGAACACCCTGCCTGACGATGTTTACGAGAGAATCCTCGAAAGACTTGAGGGCAAAGATGTAAGAATTGTTGTTGACGCAACCAAAAAGCTGCTTGTAAATTCTTTAAAATACAAGCCGTTTTTAATCAAACCAAACAGACAAGAGCTTTCAGAAATTTTTGATACCACAGTCAAAACCGAAAGCGATGTTGTCAAATATGCGCAGGAATTACAGAAAATGGGCGCTAAAAATGTTCTCGTATCGCTCGGCGGTGACGGTGCATTGCTTGTAGATGAATTTGGTGAGGTTCACAAAGAGGGCGTTATCAAAGGCTACAAGGTGCTCAACACAGTAGGCTCGGGTGACTCGATGGTAGCAGGCTTTGTGGCAGGCTGCATAGACAAAAACGATTACGCCTATGCGTTAAAGCTCGGCAGTGCCTGCGGAAATGCAACAGCATTTTTAAACGGACTTGCCACAAAAGATAAAATCGATGAATTGCTCGCTCAATTCTGAGTGGGTAGAAATAAATAAACTAAAAAGGAGAAGAATTTATGCGTATTACTGATTTATTAAAACAAAGTGCCATAGAGCTTAATGTATCAGTGGCTTCAAAACAGGCAGCAATCGACAAACTCGTTTCATTGCACGACAAGAGCGGAAACCTTGTAAACGCAGCCGAGTATAAGAAAGGAATCCTCGCAAGAGAGGAAATGGGAACAACAGCAGTCGGTATGGAGGTTGCCATTCCGCACGCAAAGAGCACGGCAGTTAAAGCTCCTGCACTTGCTGCAATTACAGTTCCTAACGGTGTAGATTATGAGGCTCCGGACGGACAGCCTTGCAAACTTATTTTTATGATAGCGGCTACAACAGACGGCGATGTTCACCTTGAGGTTCTCGCAAGACTTATGCAGCTTTTAATGCATGAAGATTTTACAGCGAAACTTAAAGCCGCAAAAACTCCGAAAGAATTTATCTCTATTATTGACGCAAAAGAAACAGAGAAGTTCCCCGATGAACCAAAGGCAGAAGTTCCTGCAAAGAAGGGTTACAGAGTTCTTGCTATCACAGCTTGTCCAACAGGTATTGCTCATACTTATATGGCGGCTGAATCACTCCAGAAAGCCGGCGACAGCCTTAACATTCCGATTAAGGTTGAAACAAACGGTTCGGGCGGTGCAAAGAATGTGCTTACCGAAGAAGAAATTGCAAATTGTGACGGTATCATCATTGCCGCTGACATCACAATAAATCTTGCCCGTTTTGACGGCAAGCCCGTTTACAGTGTGCCGTTTCAGACGGTATTCATAAGCCGGAAGAGCTTATCAACAAGATTGTAAACAAAGAAGTTCCCGTATATCATCACAAAGGCGGTTCTGCAGATGCTCCAAAGAAGAGAGGCGGCGCTTACGGTCACCTTATGAACGGTGTATCACATATGCTCCCGTTCGTTGTAGCAGGCGGTATCTTCATTGCAATTGCATTCCTTATTGATATTGCATGCGGTGTTAACGCACAGGAGGTTGGCAGTACATTTGGTACGGTAACTCCTGCAGCCGCATGGTTTAAGACACTCGGCGGTGTGGCATTTAACCTTATGGTTCCTATTCTTTCCGGCTTTATCGCAATGTCAATTGCAGACCGTCCTGGCCTTCTCGTTGGTCTTGTAGGCGGTTTCCTTGCAACATCAGGCGCAACCTTTGCAGATCCGGGTGCTGTTAACACAGTTCCGTCAGGCTTCCTCGGTGGCTTGCTTGCAGGTTTCGCAGGCGGTTACTTAATGCTTGCTATTGAAAAAATGTGCGATAAGATGCCTAAGGCTCTTGAGGGTATCAAGCCAGTTCTCATCTATCCGCTTCTCGGACTCGGCGGTATTCTCGTTGTAATGTGCGCAGTCAACCCGTTCATGGGTATGATTAACTCAGGTATGTCAGACGGCCTTAACGCTATTGCCTCTAACCCTGCAATGATGGTTCCGCTCTGTGCGCTCCTCGCAGGTATGATGTCTATCGACATGGGTGGTCCTTTCAACAAGGCAGCTTATGCATTCGCAACACTTAACCTTGCAAACGCAGACGATCAGGCATACATCATTATGGCAGCAGTTATGATCGGCGGTATGGTTCCTCCAATCGCAATCGCTCTTTCAAACACATTCTTCAAGAATCGTTGGACAGACGAAGAAAGAAAGAATGCTCCCGTAAACTATGTAATGGGACTTTCATTCATCACAGAAGGTGCAATTCCTTACGCAGCAGGTCATCCGCTTCAGGTTATCCCTTCATGTATCGTTGGTTCTGCAGTAGCAGGCGCATTTTCAGCTCTCTTTGGCTGTAAGCTTATGGCTCCTCACGGCGGTATCTTCGTATTCGCAACAATGCAGGGTACATGGTATTTCTACCTCCTTGCTCTTGCAATCGGTGCAGTAGTTTCAATGTTTATGCTTGCACTTCTTAAAAAACCTCTTAACAGAGAGATTAAAAAAGTTAAATAAATTTCACAAAAATCTTCCATTCTTTCTTAAAATATGATAAAATAAACTTAATTCAGACAGGGAGTAGCCCTCCCTGTCTGACACAAAACTATTATAAAGGGGTTTTATATTATGGTATCAAAAAAACTTACATTAAATAATGCATCAGGTTTTCATATGCGTCCCGCATCAGTATTTGCAACAGCAATGGCAAAGTTCCAGAGTGATGTTACAATTGATTTCAACTCAAACAAAATCAATGCAAAAAGTCTTTTAAATATTATTGCAGCTTGTATTAAGTGCGGCAGCGAGTTTGTAGTAGAATGTAACGGTCCTGACGAAGAAGAGGCTCTTGCAAAGGCAGTAGAGCTTATTGAAGGCGGACTTGGTGAATAAAAACGGGAGCGTGTCTTTTGGCACGCTTTCTTTCTAAAATTTGAAAGCAGGTGAGGTTATGTTACACGGAACACCCGCTTCCGAGGGTATCGGACTCGGAAGAGTAATGATTGTAGAAGAAGCAAAACTTGAATATAATAATGTAACTGTTACGGATACCGAGGCAGAGGTTGAGCGTTTCAGAAATGCGGTTAAAATATTTTGCGACAATACTGCGGCACAGGCAGATGCGCTGAAAGCGTCGGCAGGTAAAAAAGAGGCAGAAATTCTTGAGGGTCACATTCAGATGATGAAAGACCCGTATATGTGCGGCGAAATCGAAAAGTTGATTGATAACGGTCAGTGCGCCGAGGCTGCACTTGAGTATATGTGCGATATGTTCATCTCTATGTTTTCTGCCACAGATGACGAACTTACACAGCAGAGGGCGGCAGATGTAAAAGACTTAAAAACAAGTATGCTAAGCATTTTGCTCGGAGTAAAAGAAGTAAAACTTTCGGCAGCGCCAAAGGGCACGGTAGTTGTCGCAAAAGAACTTACTCCGTCCATGACAGCAGGCATCAATAAAGAAAATATTGTCGGAATTATTACCGAAACAGGCGGCAAAACATCTCATTCGGCTATCCTTGCAAGGGCACTTGAAATTCCCGCCGTGCTAAGCGTAAACGGTGCGGTTTCAAAACTTTCGGCCGGTGCTTATGTAATCGTTGACGGCAGTGAGGGCGTAGTAATTGATGAGCCGGATGACGCTGTTATTCAGGAGTACAATACAAAGAGAATTAATTTTCTTAAAGAGCGCAAAGAACTTGAAAATTTCAGAGGCAAGGCAACTAAAGCTTTAAGCGGTGAGGAATACGAGCTTTTCTGCAATATCGGCAAACCGGAGGACGCAATAAAGGCAGTTGATGCAGACGGCGAGGGCGTTGGTTTGTTCAGAACTGAATTTTTATTTATGGACAGAACCGCTTTGCCTACAGAGGACGAGCAGTTTGACGCTTACAAAAAGGCGGCACTTACATTAAAGGGAAAGCCTGTTATTATCAGAACTCTTGACATCGGCGGCGACAAGGAAATTCCTTATCTCGGACTTAAAAAAGAGGAAAATCCTTTCTTGGGCTTCAGAGCAATCAGATATTGCTTAAAGCATAAAGATTTGTTCAAAACACAGCTCCGTGCAATTGTAAGAGCAAGCGCTTTTGGCGATGTAAGAATTATGTTCCCGCTTATTACAGCTGTTGAAGAACTTAGAGAGGGCAAGGCTCTTGTTGAAGAGGTTAAGGCTGAACTTAGGGAACAGGGAGTAGAATTTAACGAAAATATCCCTGTAGGCATTATGACAGAAACCTCGGCGGCAGTTATGATTGCTGATATTCTTGCAAAAGAATCCGACTTTTTCAGCATTGGTACAAATGACCTTACGGGTTATACAATGGCTTGCGACAGAGGAAATGACGATGTTGCATATCTGTATTCTCCGTTACAGCCAAGTGTATTAAGGGGCATTAAGTATATTATTGATTGCGCAAACAAGAATAATATTTCTGTGGGTATGTGCGGCGAGGCAGCGGCTAACCCGATGATGGTGCCGTTACTTATGTCTTTCGGACTTACCGAGTTCAGTGTATCCGCACCGTCGGTATTAAAGGTAAGAAAAACAATTTCTGCATGGTCAAAGGCAGAGGCAGACAAGGTTGCCGAAAAGGTACTTGCAATGACTACCGAAAAAGAGATAAGCGACTATCTTAAAACTCTTTTATAATTAATCAGATAACAAGTTTCATAATCAAACTCTAAATAATAGTTTGCGAAGGGCAGTGTTCGTTTGAGCACTGCCCAAAGCCTTTTCTGAGGTTCTTTATCAAAATTGGTTTAATTTATGGCTTAGCGGTGTACATCTGCAAAACCGTGATTAAACAATATTCCTTTTTCCGACAAGATATGTTATAATATCTGCGGATAGGTGATTTATGTGAATAATGATTATTTAGTTAAGAAAAAGCCGATGTATGCGCTTTTTGTATTTGCTCTGCCTATTATTATAGGTAATATTTTTCAGCAGACATACACTATGGCGGACTCGGCTATTGTAGGCAGATTTGTAAGTGAAAAGGCTTTGGCGGCGGTAGGTGCGTCATATTCGCTTACGAATATTTTTATTTGTGTGGCAATCGGTGGCGGAATAGGTGCGTCGGTAATAGTCAGTAGGTATTTTGGCGCCAAGGAATATAAAAAGACAAAAACGGCAGTGTACACTGCGCTGATTGCTTTTACCGCACTTAGTGTTTTGCTTGGAATTATCGGTCTTGTGTTCAGCCGTCTTATTCTTATTTTGCTCAATACTCCGTCTGATGTACTTGATCTGGCGGTCGATTATCTGAACATTTACTTTGCGGGTTTGCCGTTTTTATTTATGTATAATGTGCTTTCCGCAATGTTCAATGCACTCGGAAAATCTAAAATACCGCTTTATTTTTTGATTTTCTCATCGGTGTTCAATGTTGCGCTCGACCTTTTGCTCGTAAAAAATTTCAGAATGGGTGTAACGGGCGTTGCCTGGGCAACACTTATTGCACAAGGAATTTCGGTTGTATTATCATTCATAGTGCTTGTGTGGGAGTTTAAAAAGCTCAACATAGGTCGTGCAAAATTTTTTGAAAAGAGTGAGCTTTTGCCTATGGCAAAAATTGCTTTTCCGTCAATTATTCAGCAGTCAACTGTATCAATCGGAATGATGCTTGTGCAGTCGGTGGTAAACGGCTTTGGTTCGGAGGCTCTCGCAGGATATTCTGCCGCAATAAGAGTGGAATCGCTTTGCATAGTTCCCTTTAACAGTATAAACAATGCGGTGTCTTCGTACACTGCGCAAAATTTGGGTGCAAAGAATGAAAAGCGTGTTGTAGAGGGTTACCATGCCGCAAACATTCTTGTGGCAGCATTTTCTATTTTACTTATTCTGCTTATAGAACCTTTTAACGGTTTAATTGTATCAATGTTTCTCGGTGATGACGGCACAATAACCGCAATGAATACGGGCTGCGGATACCTTAGCTTTATGGGGTGGTTCTTCTGTTTTATCGGCTTTAAAATGGCAGTTGACGGACTTTTGCGAGGTGCTGGAGATATGAAAATGTTTACAGTCGCAAACTTTGTAAATCTGTTTATCCGAGTATTTGTTGCAATGGCATTTGCACCGATTTTCGGCTTGCAAATGGTATGGATTGCAGTTCCTATAGGCTGGTTTTCAAATTGGATTATATCGTTTTTGGAGTATCGGACAGGCAAGTGGAAAAGGATATATAAGAGATAACTGTAAACTAAATAAAAATATTATATAAATATAGGCATATGATTTATTAAATAAGTCATATGCCTTGCTTTTTTGTTCAAAAATCATTTATACTTTTTGGTCAAGTAAACAAAATTGTTTTTTTATTGTTGTAAATAAAATGAGGTAATGATATAATTTTAAATAAAGTTTGAATTTAGGAGTTGATTTTTTATGAAAACAAGCAAAAAAATTATAAGTTTGTTGCTTAGTGCAGCTATCATTATGTCTGCCATGGTGATAACAGCTGTTTCGGCGGCTGCCGCAGCAGACGGCTCAGAGGTATATTTTGATAATTCGGTTTTTAATTGGGAAAATGTTTATATTTATGCCTATGGTACAAAAGAAAATGCCAAATGGCCGGGTCAGCTGATGAGCGCAACTGATGACGGACTTTACAAGGCAAGCTTTACTTCAGCATATAAATCAGAAAGCATTATTTTTAATAACGGCAAAGAAAAGGACGAGGGCAAGGAGCAGTATCCAAAGGCAAGCGGACTTTCTTTAAAGGCAGGTCAGTGCAAGCTCCTCACAGCCGCAAAGCAGTGGGTAGATTACGGCAAGCCTGATTCTCATGGATACGGAATTGTTTACAAAGCCTCCGGTACAAGCTTTTCATCAGAATTTTTGCAGGTTCAGCTCGGACTAAAAAATGCCTCAGTAGGATACTATTCTGTTGACGGTTCGGCAAAAAAATCTTATACCGACGGCACAATTATTAAAATAGGCGAGGGTAAAATCGGTAACAGCGAAATTACTCTTGTGCTTACAGCAACAGGCGATGACGGTGTTGAAACAACACAGACTTTCACTTACAACAAAACATTTACAGCAGGCAAAACAACTTTTTCTGCTGACTCGGACGGACACACAACAGCTCCCGAAAGCGGCTATTACGGAACAAACCCGAATATGCAGCTGGGTAAATACAAGACAATTTCTGTTGACGGCGATGTAAGCGATTGGGACAGCTCAATGATTATTGCTCAGGGTACAGCAAACGATGACCCCCGAGTATATATGCCATCTTCAATGCATGAGCAGCCGTGGGACGCATACGCTCTCTATGGCGCATGGGACGATGAAAACCTCTACTTTATGTGGGAAATGGCAAATACATCATACATTACTTCTCCGAGCGATAATTTTGCGGCATCAAATGAGGCTCGCCCTTGGAGAAACAGTATTCCAATGTATATTGCGCTTTCAATAGACCCAAGCAAGCAGGCAACAGGCAAGGCAGTAGGCACAAACAAAGACGGCTCTGTTTACACAAATCCGTTTGTATGGGGTTGTGACGGCGGCGTAGCAAAAGACGGCGGTGTAGGCTTTACAACTCACATTGATACACTTGTTGCTTTCGATTCAAACAATTCAAACGGCGGCGCATCAATCTTCAAGGCTGATGTTCAGGATACAGACGGAACATACCTGTTTGATTATGATACAAGAGTTCCGATTGGCGTAACAAGCTATCAGGCACAGGATAACCGGAACGGATTCAAAATTAAATATGCAAACGGCACAAAGAGCGAAACTCTCTACGGTGTAAGAGAAGTAAAGGGCGACAGAACTTTAGGCGACAACACTGACCCTAACTCAAATTGGGTTGATTTCTTTAAACTCGGCTACAAGAAAAACTACGGTTATGTTTACGAGGTTGCTATTCCTTACTCTGCACTCGGTATCGACAGAAATTATGTAGAAACTCAGGGCATTGGCGCAATGCAGATTCTCACATACGGTACTTCGGGTATGGATACACTTCCACACGACCCCTCAATGCTTGATGTTGCAGATGCTGAATACAGCTACGATCCGTCTACTTCACACGAAAAAGAGGATATAGACAACATTACAGTTCCGCTTGCAAGACTTGGCAAGATCCTCCCTGATACACAGGTTCAGGAGGCAGAGTTTGAAGTAAACTTTGGCGCAGACAAGAGCTCATCTCAGCCTGTTGGCACAGCACTCGAGCTTAAAGCAGAGCCATACAACAACCATGGCAATGTTACTTACGAGTTTGCGGTAAACGGTGCAACTGTAAAGACTTCATCTGACAATACATACAATTTTACAGCAAATAATGCAGGCACATACACATTGTCTGTAAAGGCTGTTGATTCAGACGGCTGTATAGCTGAAAGCACAAAGTCGTTCTATATTTCGGACGGCGGCGAGCAGGAAACTATCATAAAGGGCGATGTAAACCGCGACGGAGTTGTAGATGTAAACGATGTTACACACTTGCAGATTCACATTTCAAACGACGATAAAAATCCGCTTATTGATGTTACAAATAAGGCTTGGTTTGACGCTGCCGATATGTACGGCGACGGCAAGCTTGATATTCTTGACGCAACCGCATTACAGATTTATATCGCATAATTCGTAAAAGTTATAATCATATTCAAAAGGATTGCAGAGCAAAATCTGCAATCCTTTTTTTTGTATACAGGATGCAAGAATAGTGTAAAATTGCCTATATTGTATTGACATATAAGCTCTTGTAATCGTATTTACAATGCTTTTACTCTATACTTCAGGCAAGATTAAGGCAACAGAAAAATTTAAATCTGTTACACTTGCACTTTTACTTTCAACAATAAGCATTTCAATCCTTGCTTTTATCGGCTACCTCATTACTGCAACAAGAGGTTATGTAATGATTTTTGCAGGAAATCCTATCTTTGACATAGCAATGTCAGTTATTTTTTATTATTATCGCAGCTTTGTTTCTTATCAGCGACTTTCAGATTATTCGTGAAACAGTTGAAAATCAGCGCCCAAAAGAATACGAGTGGTCAGTTTCATTTGGCTTGGCATTTACAGTAATTTGGCTCTACTTCAAGGTTCTTGACCTCTTAATAAGAATTTATGACGCTAAAAACTAATTACGGAGAATAATTATGAGTGCAATATTATCGACACAAAATTTAGTGAAAAAATACGGTTATAAAATTGTTTCTAACAACATCAGCCTTACGATAAACAAAGGTGATATTTACGGATTTGTGGGCAAGAACGGCGCAGGCAAAACTACATTTATGCGCCAGGTGTTAGGGCTTGCTTTTCCCGACAGTGGCGAAATTATCCTCTTTGGCGGTGAGCCGCTCAACACTGCAAGGAAGAAAATCGGTTCGCTCATTGAGTTTCCGTCAATTTATAAAAACTGCACCGCATACGAAAATATGAAGAGAATGGCAATTCTTACAGGAAGTTCAGACAAAAGTGTCAGGAAAATTCTTGATTTTGTAGGTCTTGGCAATACAGGCAACAAAAAAGCAGGACAGTTTTCGCTCGGTATGCGCCAGCGACTTGGAATTGCTATGGCTTTGCTCGGCAATCCAGAATTGCTTATTCTTGACGAACCGATAAACGGACTTGATCCGACAGGTATTATGGAGATTCGTGATTTAATCATCAGACTAAATACCGAAAAGAAAATTACCTTTATGATTTCAAGCCATTTGCTTGAGGAACTGTCAAAGATTGCCACACGATATGGATTTATTCATGACGGCAAACTTATAGAAGAAATTTCCGCTGTTGAGCTTTCACAAAAATGCAGCGACAGAGTTTTAATTGTGCCTGACAATCCGCAAAAAGCGGCGGAGATTTTATCAAAAATTATGCCGCCTCAACAGATACATATTTATAATAAAACTGTTTATCTTGACTCAATGATTGACAGAACGGGTCAAATTAATAAATATCTTGTTGAAAATGGTGTTACGGTAAATTAGATTTCTATTCACGCAATTAATCTTGAAGAATACTTTTTACGCAAGGTAGGGGCATAAAATGAAAAGGTTATTATTATTTGAACTTCGTAAGCTTTTCAAAAACAAAAGCTTTTATATTTGGACTTTTGCATCGGTTGCACTTAGTTTGATTTACCTGCTTTGCTCATTCGGTATGTTTTCGTTACAATCTTCGCAAAATATGCAGTGAATAGTATCACCGGAGTCCGGTATTATCAGTGCAATAGGATTTTTTAAAAAAGTCCCGTTACAGTATTTATACTAATGTTTATTTGCAGCTTTATTTGCAATGATTTTGACAACGGCATATTGAAAAATATTATTTCACGAGGTTACAGCAGACAGTCGATTTTTACGGCAAAGTTTATGGCGGTTATTGTCAGCACCCTTTTTATGGTAATCCTCAATTTAGTTGCTGTTTTTGCGGTATCAAGCGCTTTATATCATAACATCGGCTCAATATACGCTCTGTTTATTCCGCAATTAATTATCCTTGTGTTTGGACTTATCTCATTTGCCGGCATATTCTTTATGCTGTGTTCAATCTTTAAAAAGAGCGCTCCTGCAATAGTTGTTTCGTTGCTTGCTCTTTTGGCTTTGCCAACAGGAATTTCGATAATCAGCTCATACTTACATATTAATTTAAGCTGTTTATGGCTTGGTAATGCGGTTTCTACCCTTGCAGTAAATAACATTTCGGTACAAACATTACTCGCAAGCGGAGTTTGCATTATAGTTTATTTAGTGGTTTCTTACATTGTTTCTATTTCAGTGGTTAAGAAATTGGAAGTTTGATTTTTATATTAGCAGAAATCTCATTTCATTGATTTTGAAAAGAGATTTTTGCTTTTTCGGGCAATTTTTTTGGTTTTGATAAGGAGTGGAAGATTAGTTTTTGTAAAACGATATAATAAAGAAAACGGCAGTGTGAGGTTAATACTCACGCTGCCAAAGTTTTCAACATTTCAAGCACAAAATGTTAATTATTTTTCGTCACCGAAGCAGATGCCCATCTTTCTTGCTGCGGCTACTATTTCGTGGTCGGCAGGAACGGCTTTAAGTTTACCTGCGATTTCTTCGAGCGGAACTGCAACTACTTTATTATTTACAAGTGCAACCATTTTGCCGTAGTCACCGTTTATGATAAGTTCGGCAGCTGCAATACCGAAACGAGTGGAGAGCACACGGTCGTATGCGTCAGGACTTCCGCCTCTCTGGAAATGTCCGGGTACGGTAACTCTTGTTTCCTGACCTGTTGCGTCTTGAATTTCTTTTGCAATTTTGTATGAGATTGACGGATATGCGATTTCAGCCATAGCGGCTTTTCTTTTTCTCTTCGGCATAGCCACAAGCTCTTTGGAAATTGCACCCTCTGCAACGGCAAGAATTGAGAATTTCTTTCCGCTTTCGGTTCTTTTCTTAATTGTATTAATTACGGAATTAATATCGTACGGAATTTCCGGAATTAAAATAACATCCGCACCGCCGGCAATACCTGCATACAAAGTCAGCCAGCCAACCTTGTGCCCCATAACCTCAACAATGAAAACTCTTCCGTGTGAGGTTGCGGTGGTGTGAATACAGTCGATAACATTTGTTGCAATGTCAACGGCGCTCTGAAAACCAAATGTTTTATCTGTACCCCAAAGGTCATTGTCAATTGTTTTTGGCAGAGAAACAACATTCAAGCCCTCTTCACGCAAGAGGTTTGCGGTTTTCTGTGTGCCGTTTCCGCCGAGAACAACAAGGCAGTCAAGCTCAAGTTTCTTATAGTTCTTTTTCATTTCGGCAACTTTATCAACGCTGTTTTCGTCAATAACTCTCATAAGTTTGAACGGCTGTCTTGATGTGCCGAGAATAGTACCGCCCCTTGTAAGAATACCCGAAAAATCATCAGGTTTCATCATCCTTGTTTCGTTGTAAATAAGTCCTCGGTAGCCGTCAATAATGCCGATAATCTGCACGCCGTCATTGCCGTAATTCTGATAAAGTGTTTTTGCGACTGCACGGATAGTAGAGTTAAGTCCCTGACAGTCACCGCCGCTTGTTAAAATACCGATTCTTTTCATTCTGCTTTTTCTCCTTCCTTTGCAGGTACTATAGGAGTGCCTACTGTTCTTACATATGTCTGTTTTTTAACGGCATTTTGTGCCTGTTGTGCAAGTTTTGAAAAATGCTTTTGGCTGTTAAGTCGTTTTCTGCCACGCTTATCTACAAGGTGATATGTGGTGTCGGGTAACTGCTTTCTTGCATTTACCGTGTCTTTGAGAGTAACTTTTAAAATCTGTTCAACCCTGTTTTTAATGTCTTCGTCCTCAACAGGGAACACAAGTTCAACTCGTCTGTCAAGGTTTCTCTGCATCCAGTCTGCACTGCCAAGGTAGTAGAGCGGATTGCCGTTGTTTTCAAATTTAAAAATTCGGCTGTGCTCAAGGAGTTGTCCTACAATGCTGATTACCTTTATATTTTCACTCCATCCCTTTAATCCGGGGATAAGACAGCAAATACCACGCACGATAAGTTCAATTTTTACGCCTGCCTGCGATGCCTCGTAAAGCAAGCTGATAATTGCGGGGTCTACAAGTGAATTTACCTTTGCAGTGATTGATGCGGGAAGTTCCTGTTTTGCGTTTTCGATTTCTTTTCTTATCATTTCCTCAAAGAAAGGTCGCATACCTTGAGGAGCAACAATAAATTTATTGTATTCGGGCGGTAAAGAATAGCCTGTAAGTGTGTTGAATAATGACGATGCGTCAAGGCCGTATTCTTCACGGCAGGTAAACATACCGATGTCTGTGTAGAACCTTGCGGTGCTGTCGTTGTAGTTACCTGTACCCATATGCAGATAACGGCGGATTCCGTCCTCGTCTTTTCTGACAACAAGACAGATTTTACAGTGGGTTTTAAGACCTGTAAGACCGTAAATTACATGACAGCCTGCTTTTTCAAGTTTGGTTGCCCACTGAATGTTATTTTCTTCGTCAAAACGAGCTTTAAGTTCTACAAGTACAGTAACCTGTTTGCCGTTTTCGGCGGCTTTAATAAGTGCCGCAACGATAGGAGAGTTACCGCTTACACGGTATAAAGTCTGCTTGATTGCAAGTACATTAGGGTCTTTTGCGGCTTTTTTGACAAAGTCAACCACCACATCAAAACTCTCATACGGATGATGAACAAGTCTGTCTTTTTCACGGATAGCCTCAAAAATATCATCGCAATCGTAAAACTCGGCAGGCGGATTTACAGGTGTAATAGGCTCAAAACAGAGCTTTTCGCAGCCCTTTATTCTTGCAAATTTAGAAAGGAAAGTAAGGTCAAGCGGACCGTGCTGTACATAAATTTCGTCCTCGGTTACATGCAATGCATCTACAAGAAATTTGCGGATTGACTTGTGGCATTTTTTAGAAAACTCAAGTCTTACAGGCACACCTCGCTGACGCTTTTTAATGGATTTTTTAATTTCCTCCATAAGGTCTTCCGTGTCCTCGTCAATGTCAAGGTCAGAATCTCTTGTAATTCTGAAAGCTGAAGATTGCTTTATGTTGTAAAGCTCGAAAAGCTCGCCCAAATGAATGGTAATAATTCTTTCAAGGGTTATAAAGTCACGCTTGCCTTTTGCGGGAAGTTCCAAAAATCTCGGAAGGATTGACGGCACTTGTACAAGCGCATAAAATTCTTCTCCATCTGCATTTGTAAGCAGAACTGCAATGTTAAGACTTTTGTTTGCAAGCAATGGGAAAGGTCGGCTTGTGTCAACCGCCATCGGTGTGAGAACAGGGAATACCACTCTCTGAAAATAATCGTCTGCAAATGCTTTTTGCTCGTCGGTCATTTCATCTGCCTTAACAAAGTTAATACCGTTTGCTCTCAGTGACGGAATAATGGAACGATTGTAGCAGTTGTACTGCTTTTCGGCAAAAGCATGTACTTTTTCACTGATTTTTTTCATCTGCATTTTAGGTGTAAGTCCCGATGGGTCGGGCTTATTTGTGCCACGATGAATATTATCAAGTACGCCTGCAACACGAACCATAAAAAATTCGTCAAGGTTAGACGCTGTAATAGAAAGGAAGTTACACCTTTCCATTATAGGATTTTCCTTTTCAAAAGCCTCTTCAAGTACACGGGCGTTAAAATCGAGCCAGCTTAGCTCTCTGTTATTGTAAGGCATTTCAAGCCATTTTTTTAAATCTTGTTTCTTTTTTACATCAATTGTTGAAGTCATTATATCACTCCTTATTATTCTTATTATATTGTTAAATCTTAAATATTTCAAGTAAAATTTATGTAAAAGTTACAAA
>ENA-OQCO01000244-OQCO01000244.1-human-gut-metagenome-genome-assembly--contig:-NODE-244-length-32158-cov-1.928538_pt1 | contig 32158 bp, 42 predicted proteins | sample MGYA00242500_ERZ504582 | MGnify/ENA primary metagenome ERZ504582 (study PRJEB26092, sample SAMD00036346) | human gut metagenome | host: Homo sapiens | study: EMG produced TPA metagenomics assembly of... | reverse complement strand
TCAATTTGGTGGCACTGAGCTGCTAGACCAATTGCAGATCTGATGAAAAAAAACAGAGGCTCGTAAGAACATTTCATCTTCGTGGGATTGATTACTATGAAAGTTGTTAACTACTTACCCAGAATCTTCTTACATTACACTCTCAACCCTAGATTTGCCAGCTCGCCTCAAAGATCTTAATAAACAACTTGAAAAGAATATTGCCGACGCTGCCAAGTTTACAGAAAAAACCAAACCTGGAAAAATTGAGAACAATAAACAAGAGTACAAGAGACTTTCAGAAGAAATCGCCTTCCTTCAAGAAAAGGTTGATGCTGGTAACAAGATTGTTCCACTCTCAGGTACCTTAGTTCTGGAATTTGGAAATACAGCTGAGAATATATATGCGGGAATGGACGAAGACTATCGTCGTTACCAACCTGCCATTTTGACATGGTTTGAAACTGCGAATCACGCTTTCGAACGCGGTGCCGAGTGGCAAAACATGGGAGGAATTGAAAATTCTCTAGATGGCGGCTTGTACAATTTCAAGTCAAAATTTAACCCACGCATTGAACAATTCATTGGGGAATTCAACCTTCCTGTTAGCCCATTCTATGGCCTAGCCAACTTTGCCTATAAAGTCCGTAAAAAATTACGCAGCAAACATTAATGGATAGTAGTTAAAATGAGACTTCCTTTTGGAAGCCTCATTTTTTATCTTTTATCCGTCTTTATCAGGATAAGCTTAAACAAGCAATAAGTGATAAAGAGCGTTAGGAAAAAGAGCACAATTTTCACCCAAATAATAGGCGCGAAAACTATCGATATTCCCATCAAAACATAGATTTGGATAATGATTTTTTCTTTCGTTCTTTGGCAATCGATTTTGTTTCTCGAAAATCGGCGACATAAGTTTGGTAAAGTTTGGTATTATATAACCATTTCTCAAAACGTTTGGAACTTCTAGTAAAACAAGCGATGGCTAAAAGTAGAAAAGGTGTTGTGGGTAAGATAGGTAGAGGAATTCCAAGAATTCCCAAACCAAGCGACACCATCCCTAGCGAGAGATACATTATTTTCACATATACTATCCTTTTAAAAAGCCACACTAAACTATTAGTGCAGCTCTTCTGCTATTGTTCTAAATATCTGTTAGTGGGGTCGCCGTATCTGGTGAGGTACCAAAAATCTTAAAGTCAGTTCCAACACCAAAGTCAGCGCGAGCCAACTGATTTTCCATCGTCATGTAGGCCAATTCCTTGATATTATTTTCTTTAGAAAGGTGACCCAGATAAATCTTTTTAGTTTTATTACCGATGGTACGAATCATAGCATCGGCTCCATCCTCATTACACAAGTGACCCTGATCAGAGAGGATACGTTGCTTGGTTGACCAAGGATAAGAACCTGCTCTCAAGATTTCAATATCATGATTAGATTCAATCAGATAGCCATCAGCATTTTCAATAAGACCAGCCATACGGTCTGAAACATAGCCTGTATCCGTCAACATGACAAAGCTCTTTCCGTCTTTCATAAAGCGGTAAAATTGTGGATCAATGGCATCATGACTAACTCCGAAAGATTCAATGTCGATATCACCAAAGGTTAGAAGCTTACCGCGAGAAAAAATATGTTTCTGACTATTATCAACCTTACCTAGCATATTCTTACTATCCATAATTTGCCAGGTTTTCTCATTGGCGTATATATCCATGCCGTATTTACGAGCTAAAACACCTACACCATGGATATGGTCTTGTGTTCATGTGTTACTAAGATAGCATCAAGATCACTTGGATCACGGTCAATCTCCGCTAGCAAACTTGTAATTTTTTTTCCTGATAAACCAGCATCCACTAGAATCTTCTTTTTCTGGAGTTTCCAAATAAAAGGAATTCCCGGTTGACCCTGAAGCCAAAATACTATATTTAAACCCTAATTCTGAGGTCATTTCTACTACATCTCCCATTCATCGACCATCATTGCGTCCTGGTCATATGGAAGCACAATTGTAAAAGTTGATCCCTTACCATACTCACTCTTAGCCCAAATGAAGCCATTATGTTGTTTAACAATTTCTTTTGCAATGGATAAGCCAAGTCCTGTTCCACCCTGAGCACGACTTCTGGCCTTATCAACACGGTAAAAACGGTCAAAAATCAGAGGTAAATCTTTTTAGTAAGATTCCTAAACCTTGGTCAGAAATAGAAACAATCAACTGAGTGTCTGTCGTTTTCATAGATACTGTAATTTTCCCACCATCAGGAGAATACTTGATGGCATTATTAAGTATATTATCTATGACCTGGGTCATCTTATCAGTATCAATTTCCACCCAAATAGAGTTTACTGGGTAATCTCGAATGATTTCATAAGACTTACCTGGATTAGTTTCTTGACTCTTAATTTGACCAAACCGATTCAAGATATAGGTCATAAAGGCTGTAAAGTTTGTCATTTCAACATTAAGCTGTGTGCTTTTATTGTCAATTCGAGATAATGCCAAGAGGTCAGAAATCATACGCATCATGCGGTTGGTTTCATCTAAAGAAACTTTGATAAAGTTTGGAGCAATCTCTTCGTTGAGAGCACCATCATCAAGCGCTTCAAGATAGGATTTCACAGAAGTTAAAGGCGTCCGCAATTCGTGACTAACATTTGATACGAAGAGACGGCGTTCGCGCTCTTCTTTTTCCTGCTCAGTGGCATCATGAAGAACGGCTACCAGACCTGAAATAAAACCAGATTCCTTACGAATTAATGCAAAATTAACACGTAGCGTCACAAATTCATCGTTAGCATCTCGACGCGACAGATGGATTTCGGGTGTCTTAGACAACAATTCACTATAGGTATAGGGATTCTCACCATCTAATATATCCAAAATAGACATCTGAATCGCAGTTTCGCGATCTAAATTCAACAAGCGTTGGGCAGTACTATTAATCATAGTAATCTGACCAAGGCGATTGGTCGCAATAACCCCGTCACTCATGTACGAAAGAACAGATGATAAGCGGTTTTTTTCCTGGATTAGATTTTCATGTGTCAAACGAAAGACGTCCGACAAATCATTCAAGCTATTAGCTAGCTCTAAAAGCTCTGAATCTCCCTTTATGCATAATTTTTCATTATAATTACCTGCCATAAGGGATTTGACTCTCTTAGTCAACTTTCGGATATTTTTGACCTGTTGATAATCACGATAAGCTAGAAAAATGAAATAGAAAGCAACAAAGAGGAGCATAAAGAGTAAGGCCAGTTCAAAGCTTGTAATATTTAAGCCAATACTAGTCATAATTCTTCATGTAATAACCGACACCACGACGCGTCAAGATATATTCAGGACGGCTAGGTGTATCTTCAATTTTTTCACGCAGACGACGAATCGTTACGTCCACAGTACGAACATCCCCAAAATAGTCATAGCCCCAAACGGTTTCAAGCAAATGTTCACGCGTCATAACTTGTCCCATATGAGTTGCCAAATGGAAGAGTAACTCAAATTCACGGTGGGTCAACTCAACTTCGTTTCCACGTTTTTTAGCAACAAAGGCATCCGGAACAATAATCAACTCACCAATTGAAATTTCTTGTTTGCCAGAGTTAGAGCTCTCTTCTACTGCAGTTTCAATCGTTTCTGTACGACGCAAGTGGCTTTAATACGTGCCAACAATTCACGGTTAGAAAATGGCTTAGTCACATAGTCGTCTGCCCCAATTTCTAATCCGATAACCTTATCAAACTCACTATCTTTAGCTGAAAGCATGATAATCGGTGTGTGGCTCGTTTTACGGATTTCCTTGGCAATTTCCAAACCATCCAGTTCAGGCAACATCAAGTCCAGAATAACCAAGTCTGTTTTTTAGCTTCAAATTGTTCCAAAGCTTCTCGCCCATCAAAGGCCGTAACCACTTCATAACCCTCCTTAGTAAGGTTAAACTTGATGATATCGGAGATTGGTCTTTCATCATCAACAACTAGAATTTTTTTCATATAAACACCTCATCGGTTTTCTTAAGTCATTCAATTTAGTAAAGCCAAAAACTTTACATATCAAACATATTATACCAAAAAATAGGTCAAGGACCAAGTTTCGAGTATGCCTTTGTGGCTGATATATAAGCTTTCTTTACATTTTTATTAATGAGCAATCACCAACCTTCCTTAGACTAAATATTTCTGACTTTTACAACACCTACAGTAGAATAAATAGTTCTAGTACATTTAGTTACAAAATATGAAATTAACCATCATTTTAACTTGTTTCGTACTTAACTTTACCACCTATAACAACTCTCGTTACCCCAGCAAACAATGGTAACAAGCTAGTGAAGGCAGTACTCATCCTAATGCCGATTTTTTTCTATATCTATATCGTAAAATTAGTTAACCATATCATAAAAACCGAACATTTCGCAAAAATATTCGTATTTTTTGACTTTAAACTCATCTTATGCTAAACTAAAAAATATGAACATGTTAGAAAATCTAACAAGCAAATCCATTATAGGAGGCTCTTATGGCACTTATCGAATTTAAAAATGTCAATAAATATTACGGAGACTATCATGCTCTTCGTGATATCAATTTAGAAATTGAAAAAGGACAGGTTGTGGTTATCTTGGGACCTTCTGGTTCTGGGAAATCAACCCTTATCCGTACTATCAATGCTTTGGAACCAATCGACGAGGGTACCCTGATCGTTAACGGACATAATGTTACTGAGGCATCTGCTAAGGACTTGGTAGAATTGCGTAAGGAAGTAGGTATGGTCTTCCAACACTTCAACCTCTACCCTCACAAAACCGTTCTTGAAAATGTAACCTTAGCACCAATCAAGGTTCTCGGAATTAGTAAGGCAGAGGCGGAGAAGACAGCTGAAAAATTCCTTCGCTACGTTAACATGTGGGACAAGAAAGATTCTTATCCTGGTAGGCTTTCTGGTGGGCAAAAACAACGTGTCGCCATCGCTCGTGGTCTTGCCATGAAACCTGAACTTTTGCTTTTTGACGAACCGACATCAGCTCTTGACCCAGAGTCTATCGGTGATGTTCTTGCTGTTATGCAAAAACTTGCCAAAGGTGGTATGACCATGGTAGTTGTTACCCACGAAATGGGCTTTGCTCGTAGTGTGGCTGACCGTATGATTTTCATGGCTGAAGGTCAGGTCCTTGTAGACACTACGGATGTCGATGGCTTCTTCGACAAACCAACTGAACCTCGTGTAGCTAAGTTCCTCTCTAATATTATCAACCACCACTCTGATAAAGTCTCAGTGGATGCCTAAGGAGGTGGCCTATGATTTTCAAAAAAATCTTACGTTACCTAACAGCCGTAAGCTTGGTGATTGCTACTGTTTTTCTGATCACAAATCACAAAACTGAGGCAGAAGATACTAGCAAACTCCTAGATAGTAAGGCCGTCCAAAAGATCGTTAATCGAGGAACACTTAATGTTGGTGTTAAACAAGATGTCCCTAACTTTGGTTACTATTCTGCTAAGACCAATAGATATGAAGGTATGGAAGTTGACCTTGCTAAAAAGATTGCTGATGAGTTGAAAGTAAAAGTGAGTTACATTCCAGTAACGACACAAACCCGTGAACCTCTTATGGATAACGGTACTATTGACTTACTTATCGGTACTTATACTATCAATGATGAACGTAAGGCTTCTTATGCCATCTCAAATCCTTACTACCATGATCAAATTGGTTTCTTAGTCCTAAAGGATTCAGGTATTAACAAAATCTCTGATTTGAATGGTAAGACTATCGGGGTTGCTCAAGGGGCATCAACTAAAGCCGCCTTGCAAGAATATGCCTCAGCCCATAATCTTAAGTTCAACTACGTTCAACTTGGTTCTTACCCGGAATTGGCTGTATCTCTTTACGCCCACCGTGTGGATGCTTTCTCAGTGGATAAATCTATCCTCTCTGGATATGAAAGTAAGAAAACTAAAATATTGAACGAGGTTTCAAAACACAAGATTATGGTATTGCTTCAAGCAAGTCTAACCAAGAGTTGATTGACTATACCAACGATTTGATAGCTAAATGGCAAAAAGATGGAAGTCTTCAAAAACTCTACGATAAATATAATTTGAAACCTGCTAAGGCTGAAAATAAATAGAAAGGAGTCCTGAATTTATGTATCTTTTAACTGAAATGGTTAGTCCTTTCGCTCTCGAACGTTGGGCTGCTTTCTTTGCTAACTTTGGCCAATTTGCCAAAGGATTCTTATATACCCTTGGCATTTCTATCGGTGCCTTGATTGTAGCACTTCTACTTGGATTGATTTTTGGTGCTATGAGTTCGACTCACAACAAGGTACTTCGTGGTATTTCACGTGTTTATGTCGAAATCTTCCAAAATACCCCTTTGCTGGTACAATTCGTAGTTGTCTTTTATGGCATTTCGATTTTGACTGACGGTAATGTCATGATTCCAACTTCCTTGACGGCTATCCTTTGTGTAGGAGTCTACACAGGAGCTTATATTTCTGAAATTATTCGTACAGGTATCGAGGCAGTTCCTAAAGGTCAAACAGAAGCAGCTTTGTCTCAAGGGTTCACCTACGCTGATACCATGCGTATCATTATCTTACCTCAAGCTGTCCGTACTATCTTGCCACCATTGACCAACCAAGTGGTTAACTTGATTAAAAACACTTCTACGGTTGCCATTATTTCTGGAGCAGATATCATGTTCACTGCTAAGGCTTGGGCTTATGATACAACTAACTACGTGCCCGCCTTTGCTGGGGCTGCTTTCCTCTACTTTATCATGTGTTTCCCTCTAGCCACATGGGCACGTCGTAAAGAAGAACAAAATAAGAAAGCTTACTAAGGAGGTCCATTATGTCAGAAGTTTTATCAGCTACTAACCTTAAATTCTTGGCACAAGGACTGTGGACAACCCTTTACTTGTCTTTCTTCATCATTGTGCTGTCTACCTTATTTGGAACTATTCTCGCGGTCATGCGTAACGGAAAGAATCCTATTCTTCGTTGGATTGCTTCTATCTACGTTGAGTTCGTTCGTAACGTTCCTAACTTGCTTTGGATTTTCATTATCTTCTTGGTCTTCCAACTCAAGTCTACAGCGGCAGGTATTACCTCGTTCACGGTCTTCACATCAGCTGCCTTGGCGGAAATCATTCGTGGAGGACTTAACTCTATCGACCATGGACAAACGGAAGCCGGCTTGTCTCAAGGATTTAACAACAGACAAATCTTTATTTATATTATCTTCCCACAAGCTATTCGTAAAATGTTACCATCTATCATTTCTCAATTCGTAACGGTTGTGAAGGATACTTCTTTCCTTTACTCTGTTATCGCCTTGCAAGAATTGTTTGGTAAGAGCCAGATTCTGATGGGTGGTTACTACGAACCAAGCCAAATCTTTACTTTATACGGTATTCTGGCTTTAGCCTATTTCGTGGTTAACTTTGCTATCTCTAGCTACTCTCGCTACCTCTCTAAACATTGGGAGCAAGCTAGTGAATAAAAAACTCACCTTGGGGTGGTTTTTTATTTGTCTAGATACTAAAAACGACTCCACTCGGAGTCGTTTTTCTTCAATTCACCGTTACTTTTCCTGAATAGTAATCTAGTGTAATTCCCTCTTGTACATTTGGAACAAAGACATTAAACTCAAGTGAGCCGTCTGCTGACTTAGCTTCAAGATGTGTTCCTGATGGAATGAGATTCTCTCCTTCATAAATCAGGGTCACACGATAACGAACACGTTTGTTTTTATCCAGAGCTTTTCGTACTAGGCTTTCATAATAGTTTTGGCCTGTAGAACTATCGCTATATGCTTGATTTGCCCAAGCAGTTTGAACAGCAATATTCTCTGGATTTGAAGTCGAGGCATCAAATCCTTTCAAACCACCTATCAGTGCATAACCTAGCAAATGGCCTCTATCTACGGCATGGCTATACTCTCCTGATAAATTTTGAACCTGGTGCCATCCAGCTGGTGTCCAAGAGGTTGAACCATTCCCTGTTTCTTGACGATTTTTGTACTGTCTAGTTGCTTTACTTAATAAGGCATTAGCAACTGTAGGAACAGTTTGTCCTTGAACCGTTTTGACTTGGTTATTAGCATAGGGTTGGCTTGATACCTTAGCATTTAGATTCGTCTTATTTCTATTAATAATGTAGGCCCCAGCTCCATTCCATTCCAAGGAATTACCCAGTTGGCTTTTGACTGAACTAGTCATTACTGTCTCAGCAAGCTGCTCTTGTGGTGTAGACTGACTATTTATTGAACCATTAGATTTAATGGATTTGTTAGATTTCCCTGAAACTAGGCTTGCTACTTGTCTGATAGGATTATCAGGCGAGAGCTTGTTACTGGTTCCTAGGTAACCTAAAACAGCTATCAAAACTGCTATTATTAATGTGACTAACTGACGTTTCTGTTTATTTGTCAAAGATGTCTTTCTTTTTGCCATTGTTCTCTTTCTTTGATATAAATGTCATGACGAAAGGAGTGGTACGACTGCCCACTCCCTCTTATTTTCCTGTAAATTTAGCAATAATTGCCTGCCAGGATTCTGGTTTTAAGATGCTAATAGGATCCTTGCCTTCACCCAATACGGAATAGCCAATCATTAAACCGATAGCTAGAGAAGCAAGGCTAATTAAACATACAATCAAAACAAGTAATAATTGACGAAAAACATAGCCTTTACCAGTTTCCATACTATGCCTCACTTACACGTGAAATTTGGGCTCCTAGTTTAGCTAGTTTCTCATGGAATTTATAGTAACCACGATCCAAGTGTGTCAATTTCCCAACAGTTGTTGTTCCTTCAGCAACCATCCCTGTGAGGATAAGGGCTGCAGAAGCTCGAAGGTCAGTAGACATAACTCGCGCTCCTTGAAGTGGCAAACCACCGTGAATCATTGCAGTATCACGAAGGATTTCAGAATGAAGCCCCATACGACGCATTTCCTCTAAATGTTGGAAACGATTCTCGAAGACTGTTTCACTTATGCTTGATTTACCTTTCACAACTGCCATAAGAGCCGTAAATTGAGCCTGCATGTCAGTTGGAAAACCTGGGTGAGGTAGGGTTTTAACAGCTACAGGTTTCAATTTCGAAACATCAGATTTAACACGAATGCCTCTGTCCTCTTCCTTAACGTCGACACCCATTTCCAATAATTTAGAAATCAAAGGACGGTTATGTTCCCAGATAGCATCTTTAATAAGAACATTGCCAGAAGTCATGGCTGCTGCTACCATAAAAGTACCTGCTTCAATACGGTCCTGAATAACCGCATGTTGCGTACCATGAAGAGATTTAACACCTTTAATCACGAGTTTTTCAGTTCCAGCACCTTTGACATTTGCCCCCATCTCGTTAAGAAGAATAGCCAAGTCAACGATTTCCGGTTCACGCGCAGCATTTTCAATGGTAGTAACTCCATCAGCTAAAGTGGCTGCCATCATAAGGTTCTGAGTAGCACCAACTGATGGAAAGTCCATATAAATAGTTGCACCTTTAAGTTTTTCTGCTGTCGCGGTGATATCACCACCAACTTGGATAATTTTAGCCCCCATCGCTTCCAAACCTTTAAGGTGGAGGTCAATAGGACGACTACCAATCGTACAACCGCCAGGCATTGAGACCTTAGCATGACCATTACGAGCAAGAATAGGGCCAAGTACTACGATAGACGCACGCATCTTGCTGACATACTCATATGGTGCCTGATCTAAAATTTCTCCACTAGCATCAACTACAACAGTATTATTTTCTTCGTCAAAGTCTACTGCAATATCCAAGCCACGAACCACATTATTCATGGTGTAAACATCTGACAAGATTGGAACATTAGTCAAGGTTGTCTGACCTTTCGAGGCCAAAATAGTTGCTGCTAACAACGGAAGAACAGCGTTTTTAGCACCTTCAATGACAACCTCACCACTTAATCGAGTATTGCCACCCTTCACAATAATTTTATCCATAAGGATTCCTTTCAAGGATTAATTTCGTATTTTTTTTGTATTATATCAAAACTCAATTAAAATCACTAATTTAAGAAATCGAGCTAGCCATATTCTGTCCAAAAGCTAAAACTGACAGAATAAAGGAGCTGACAAGATAGCCTAAGGCAATGCTAATAAAAAGCAAGAAAAGTTTCAACTTACCAGTATTCTCGATAGGATTTTTGATCAATTTTGCCCAATCAAAGAGGCTAATCAGCATATGGTAGCTCAATCCAATAAATACTAGGTGACTCGTCAAAGTGACGAATTGATTAATAATAGTCATGATTTCATTATACCATAGAAAGCTAGTCTAAAACATAAAAAGAGGGTGAGACAGTTCTAAACCTATAATCATTTAGTGACTGTTTTCACACCTCTTTTCTTTATTTCTGAGGCGACTAGATTAGGGTTGTTTTAAAAAATCTAGTGCTTGTCCTACTCCCTATAGGCTATGATTTCCTAGACTAAGTTTAGTCTTCATAACCATTTGGATTTGTTGTTTGCCAACGCCAAGAATCTCTGACCATATCTTTCAAGGTCTTCTTAGCTTCCCAGCCGAGAACTTCTTTGGCCTTTTCAGGAGACGCATAGCAAGTCGCAATATCACCAGCGCGACGCCCTTGAATACGGTAAGGGATAGTAACCTTGTTTTCAGCTTCGAATGTCTTAACGAGATCCAAAACACTATAACCGTGTCCAGTACCCAAGTTGAAAATCTCAGCACCTTTGTGGCTCAAATTATATTTGACGGCAGCCAAGTGACCTGATGCCAAGTCAAGAACGTGAATGTAGTCACGGACACCTGTACCATCCGGAGTCGGATAATCATCACCAAAGACATTAAGCTCAGGAAGTTTACCGATAGCAACTTGTGTAATATATGGCATAAGATTGTTTGGAATACCGTTTGGCAATTCACCAATCAAACCACTCTCATGAGCTCCGATAGGATTGAAATAACGAAGATTTGTGACAGACCATGACGGATCTGAAGCAGCTACGTCTGTAAGAATTTGTTCCATCATCAACTTAGTGTAACCGTATGGGTTGATAGCTGATGTTGGCATATCTTCCGTCATCGGAGAAGGATTATTAGTTCCATATACTGTTGCACTTGAGCTGAAGACAATGTTTTTGACATCGTATTCCTTCATTTTTTCAAGGAGGGTGATGGTACCACTGATATTGTTTTTATAATATTTCAAAGGTTTTTGAACAGACTCACCAACTGCTTTAAAGGCCGCAAAGTGAATGACCAATTCAATATCTTCTTTTGTAAAAACCTTATCCAAAAATTCTGTATCTAAAATTGAACCTTGATAGAATGGGAACTTCTTACCTGTAATCTTTTCCAAGCGTTCAAGGACTGCTGGAGAGCTGTTTGAAAAGTCATCAACCAAGACGACATCAAAACCTGCATTAAGGAGTTCGACAGTGGTGTGACTACCGATGTAGCCAGCTCCTCCTGTAATTAAAATAGACATAAGTATTTCCTTTCTTACTTGTCAGCGCTTTTTTATCCTTTTGAACTGTTGCTAATTTAGTCATAAATTCTCTTTCAAAACCTTTCATTGCGAAATGAACTGAAGGCTCTTGTGTCATTGGAGAAATAATTCCGAACTTCACTTGATAATTCTGATTTTTTGAATAAGCAAAACTTGCCTTCAGCTCAGCGGTTTGATTTGGAAGTAATTCTGACAAACGGCAGTCAAGATCTTGCGATTGAACAACCTTACCACTAGCATCACACAAATATAATACCACAGTCCAATCGCCATATAAAGGGGCTACCCTTGAATTTTCCAAATTAAGGGTAATATCATGCTTGTTTTCTCCTTTGGAGATTGTCAAGCGTGATACCCATAGGCGATACCCCATATTCTTCAAAAGCTCCTTGTAAGCTGCTTGTCCGTCACCGATATCTTCAGCCACCTTTTGCCCTAAAAATGTCAAATGCGATGCTTTAGCCTCTTCTTGAAGCTCTGATAGATTATTTACAAGTAGGTTAGACCTTGTATTTATTTTCTCTTGAAAACACTTTAGTAATCTGATTAAATCCTCAATCTCCCCTGAACTTTCATGTTCATAATTAAGGTACTCTGAAAGATAGATGATTTAATCATAATCATGAAATTCAAAAACATCTTCTAGCTGATCATTTTCATAATGTTTGGTATAAACTGTTAATTTTATTTTTACGAGAACACTTTACACCTGTATGACCTAAAATAAAAACTGCTTGATTAAGAAGCGGTTTCAAAACGAAATCGCTTCTTAATCAAGCAGTATTACCAACTATCAATATGTTCATAAACTTCTACCCACATTTAAAAGTGTCCCCTTAACTACACTTTTTACCCATTCTAATCATTAGCCCTCGGTATTTCCCTATAACATTAGGACTACAATGTAATGTCTTTCTTGAGCAAGCTCTGTAGAAACCAAATCTCTCTCCCCAATGAGAAAAGACACAACCTCCACCAGACTCCTAGCTCTGGAGTCATAAACATTTAAAAAAATAAGAAAGAACATGATTATTCTAAGCAAACATTAACTAAAATTAATATTATTGAAAATACATTAAATTGACTAACTAAATATCCTGTTTTGTTGATTAGTTTCCCCAAAAAAATCACAAACTCACCAAAGTGTTTTAGATTATCTAACACCTGTAAAACTATATATAGGTGTTTCTCTTACTCTATCAATCTAAAATGACTCTAGTTTCATATTTACATCGTCACTCTTATTATAGCAATTTATTCTTATTTTTCAACTCCTTTCAAAGTTTTTCAACTAAAGAAATTATTTTTAGCTAGTAGTTTTTACCCTTTAATCACTCAATCCTTTGGGTTTACATGTGTATGAAGTCAGAAAATTCATATTATTCATTTTCAAAACAAAAAACAGAATTCAAAAAAATTAAATTCTGTTGCTTTGAAATTATTAAATTTCATATAATATTAGATTATTTTAAGCTTCTACAGCTGCTTTCAGTGCATCTACCTTGTCCAATTTTTCCCATGGAAGATCAACATCTGTACGTCCCATGTGACCGTAAGCCGCTGTTTGACGGTAGATAGGACGTTTAAGATCAAGCATTTGAATGATACCAGCTGGACGCAAGTCAAAGAGATCACGGACAGCAGATTCAAGTTTTCTCTCAGCAACTGTTGCCGTTCCGAGGTATCAACACGGACAGATACTGGGTTAGCAACACCAATAGCATAAGCCAATTGTACTTCTGCTTTCCTAGCAAGACCAGCAGCTACAATGTTTTTGGCAATATAACGAGCGGCATACGAAGCTGATCGGTCGACCTTAGTTGCATCCTTACCAGAGAAGGCACCACCACCATGTCTTGAGTAACCACCATAAGTATCAACAATAATCTTACGACCAGTCAAACCAGAATCCCCTTGAGGACCACCGATTACAAAACGACCTGTTGGATTGATGAAGAACTTGGTATCTTCATCCAAGTATTCTGCAGGAATAACGGCCTTAATGACTTTTTCAATGACATCATGACGAATTTGGTCGTTAGTCGCTTCAGGATCATGTTGTGTTGAAATAACAACTGTATCGACACGGACAGGTTGATCATTTTCATCATACTCAACGGTAACCTGAGATTTAGCATCTGGACGAAGGTAGGAAATCTCACCAGATTTACGCAAATCTGCCAATTTTTTTACTAATTTATGTGAAAGACTAACTGGAAGCGGCATAAATTCTGGAGTTTCATCAATAGCGAAACCAAACATAAGACCCTGGTCACCTGCTCCGATAAGATCAAGTGAATCTTGGTCACCAGTTCCACGAACTTCAAGTGATTCATTGACACCTTGAGCAATATCTGGAGATTGTTCGATCAATGATGGGTGAACCCCAACAGATTCTGCTGCAAAACCGTATTCTGCATTATTATAACCAATTTCAGCGATAGTATCACGAACCACACGGTTAATGTCCACATAAGCTGTTGTAGAAACCTCACCAAAAATATGGACAGAACCAGTGTAAACAGCTGTTTCTGCTGCTACATGGGCGTCTGGATCTTCTGCTAAAATCGCATCGAGAATGGCATCTGAAATTTGGTCTGCAATTTTATCTGGATGTCCCTCAGATACTGATTCAGACGTGAAAAGTTTACGTTCTGACATATAGAATGTCCCCCTTTTAATATGAAAAATAGTATTAGATAGCACGGAGATTTAACCGCCTCCTAATAGATAAAACGCTATACTCCACAAAGAGCTCGGCGCCGTTAAAAAGTTACAAAGAACCAGCAACCATTCTAGGATGACTGCTGCCTTATCGGGACTTAATAACTAAGTTTCATTATATCACTTTTTTCTTGTCTAGTCACATAGTTATTAATTATCAAATCTTATCAATATTTTATGGCGAGCAATTTACTGGTTTTTGTATTATACTTAGAATATGAAAACCTATGAACGTGTTTATGAAATATTAGCAAAGAGTCCTGATTTTGTTACTGGAGAAAGCCTCGCCAAAGAGCTTGGTATCTCACGAACAGCCATTTGGAAAGCCATTCAGTCACTTCAGGATCAAGGTGTTGTTATTACAAGTGTCCGAAAAAAAGGATACCATTTAGAAAAGGGAGATATTCTTCTTTCTCAAGAGATTTCTAAGCAACTCAACTTTCCTGTCTACTTTAATCCCGACTCCACCTCTACACAACTTGATGCTAAACATGGTATGGAAAGACAAGATCCTGCCCCTAGCCTTTATCTTGCGTCTAATCAAGGATCAGCTAAGGGACGATTTGAACGTCACTTTCATACAAGTCCTCACGGTGGTATCTATATGAGTATTCACCTTAAGCCAAACTGTCACTTTAGTGAGTTACCGCCTTATACCATGATGGTAGCTGCTTCCATTGTCAAGGCTATTCAGCGCCTTACAGGCATAGATACAGACATCAAATGGGTCAACGATATCTATCTGAACAACAAAAAAATAGCTGGTATTCTTACCGAAGCCATCAGTTCTATCGAATCTGGATGTATCACAGATGTCATTATCGGTGTAGGACTTAATTTTTCAATTAGCGATTTTCCTGAAGAAATAGCTACTAAAGCAACCAGCCTTTTCCAAAATGAGCGTCCCACAATCACTCGGAATCAGCTCATTTCAGAAATTTGGAAGCTCTTTTTAACCATTCCTACTACTGATTTGGTCAAAGTTTATAAAGAAAAGTCCCTCGTTTTAGACAAACAAGTGACCTTTGAACAATCTGGAAAGGCTTACAGTGGTATTGCTAAAGAAATTGGAGACAAGGGGCAACTCCTCGTTCTCACTGATGACGGTCAGGAAAAATGGCTGAGCGCTGGTGAAGTCAGCCTTACTTCTTGGTAGACTTATCGGCTGCACTCGCAATTCGAGAAATAATATAAGTGGTCCAAAGACGACGTAAGAGTAAGTAACCAAAAAAGGCTGTAAAAAAGTAATAGCCTTGCTGTAAACTGTAATTAAAACAAACCGTTTCAAAAATAGTTTCCACTGTAATAAACAAAATTTGTTGAATCATAAGATTATTATAGCAATAGTTAGAGCCTAGGACAAGCAGTCTAGGCTCTTTTAGATGATAGAAAGATTATCCTTTAAGATAGATAAACACACTCACAAGATACCTAAGGCAGAAGAACTAACTCTCCCTAGCTTATACATTTCTTGGACCGAACCTAAAAAGGTACACTGGACCTCCTCGATTTTGCATTTTTTGGCTCGGACCTAAAAAGGTCCACTGGACCTTTTTAGTCCTCTATTTCTACTACATCAGAGAGAAACTCGAGTTCTTGAGGGATGTACTCTTCACGATCCTCTTTTTCCAGCTCTTCTTTAGATTTGAGGCTTCGTGCAAATTCTGTTCGGAGTTTTTCAAACTCTGCTTTCGGAACAGCCATAATATTAGGTGAAAAACCAGCAGCTGAACTCATGATGTTGCCAAACATATCATTGAGATCACTTCGTTTCATGACCAGTTCAGCATTAAAAGCAGCGTTAAAAGCTAGGATAGCATTTTCTTGATTGGCTAACACAGGTTCTGATCCGTTCAAAAGCGCCCTATTTTGAGGGCTGATAGAATCCAAAATCTCAGGCCATGTTGCTTTTAGAGCATCCAGACACTGGCGTGATTTTTGGGGATTCTCCATAGTTTCTCGCATAATAGTAAGGATTTTCTCACGATCCACCTTATACTGATAAGAAGCTTTGGATTTTCGAGTAGGTGCTACTTTTCCTTGAGATGGGCCCTCTTTAAGAGCTTTACGTAGACTATCTACCTCACGACGAAGACTGTCAAGTTCTTCTTGCAAATTAGCCGGGATGTCTTGTCTTACTTGAGCACTTGTCTCAGTTAGTTTAATCGTCAACATCTCAGCATAGATTTTAGGATGTGTCCCAGTTTTATCTCGGGCAGAGCACTTGTTACCAAGTCAATCAATTGGAAAAGTCGGTCTTGTTCCAAAGATAAGTTTTCTTCAAAAAGGGGACTATGGTGACTATTTTCACCACCCGCTTTTACTATCAAAAGATCACGGAAATACTCCAAAAGGTCAGTCGCAAACTGACTCATAGACTTCCCATTATCAAAGAGCGTTTCAAGATTTGATAAGGCTTTTGTGGTATCCTGATTGCGAACACTAGCTACAAAACTATCCAAGGCAGTAAGACCAATAGAGCCTGTGATTTCTTCGGCAACGGATTGACTGACATTGTTGTCAGCAGAAAGACTCAGTGCTTGGTCTAAGATTGACAAGGCATCACGCATACCACCTTCTGCACGACGTGAAATAATGGTTAAGGCTTCATCATCAAAAGTCAATCCTTCTTTTTCGAGAATTGAAGCTAAATGCTCTTTAATAGCCCCCTGCTTAATCGATTTAAATTCAAAACGTTGAACACGAGATAAGATGGTTGCTGGGATTTTATGTAACTCTGTAGTCGCGAGGATAAAAACAACATTTTCAGTTGGTTCTTCCAAAGTCTTCAAGAGAGCATTGAAGGCACCTGTCGACAGCATGTGCACCTCGTCAATAATATAGACCTTGTATGTGGCACGACTTGGTGCATAGGTTGATTTATCACGGATTTCACGAATCTCATCAACACCGTTATTGGAAGCCGCATCGATCTCAATAACATCTTCAAGACTGCCATTAGTAATATCACGACAGATATCACAGTGGTTACATGGCTCACCATCGACCTGATTAGGACAATTCATTGCTTTGGCAAAATTTTTGCTGCACTCGTCTTACCAGTACCACGTGGGCCAGAAAAGAGATAGGCATGGCTGATTTTGCCTGACTCTACCGCCTGTCTTAGCGTGGTTGAAATCACTTTTTGACCAACCATTTCGCCAAAGGTTTGACTACGGTATTTTCGGTATAGGGCTTGGTACATTAGTTTACCTCAAACATTCCAAATGTAAAATCAGTTTTCTCAAGTAATATTTTGACAAATGCTTCCAGATAATCTTGATCCACCTGGTTATAGTCTTCTACTTGGTGAGAATCCAAATCAAGAACACCAACTAATTTACCACCCTTTTCCATAGGGACAACAATTTCACTTCGAGCAGCAGAATCACAGGCAATATAGTTGGCATGTTTAGTGACATCTTGGACAATCAAGGTTCTATTTTCTGCAGCAGATTGGCCACAAACACCCTTACCTAAGGCAATTCGAACACAAGAGACATTACCTTGAAAAGGACCAAGGATTAGCTCATTTTTGATATTATCCATCAGATAGAAACCTGTAAACACAGAGTTTGGCAAAGTTGTATTTAAAAGAGCTGAGGCATTGGCAAAATTAGCCAATGCGTTGTCTTCATTAGCAAATAGCACATTAGCCTGAGCAAGCATTAATTCATAAGCTATTTTTTTTTCTTCGTTAGTCATAACTACCATTATAGCAAAGATAGGTCCTGGACACTAAGATCGACCTACTTTTCTCCTTCCTCTTCGTTTAAAAATATAGCAAGATCTTGTATAACATTTTCAGGATATTCTGGACTAGAAATTTGATAGAAGCTAACCGTCATCCGATTTCTAAACCAGGTTAATTGACGTTTAGCAAATCGACGGGTATTTTGCTTGAGTTTTTCTAAGGCCTCATCTAAAGTTTGTTCCCCAGAAAAATAAGGAAATAATTCCTTGTAGCCAATTCCACGAGCCGACTGGGCCTCCGGAAAATTATCGTAAAGCCACTTAGCTTCTTCTAAGAGCCCAAGTTCAACCATCTTGTCAACTCGTGTATTAATACGGTCATAAATCAGGGAACGCTCGTCATCCAAGCCAATTATAAAGGGTTCATAACAGGTCTCAGTATTTTCAAGATTGTCCGAAAAACGATAAAGCTCAAGTGCTCTAATGGCGCGACGACGATTTATCTCTTTGATCTCTATACCTAAGCTATCAATCTTTTCGAAAAGCTGCTGATCAGACAATTGCTCTAGTTCTGAACGGTAGGCTAAAACCTGATTTTGGTCAACTTGCCCCCCTAGATGGTAACCTTCTAAAAGGCTCTGTAAATAAAGACCTGTTCCCCCTACAATGATAGGCAACTTGCCACAACTAACAATATCAGTGATGGCAGCCTGCGCCTCTGTCACAAAATCATAGGCTGAATAGGACTCATCTACATCACGGACATCGATTAAATGATGTACAGCTGCTGCTTGTTCTTCAGGAGTGGCCTTTGCAGTTCCTATATTCAGTTGTCGATAAACCTGCTGGCTATCTCCCGAGATTATCTCTCCATTAAAACGCTCAGCCAATTCAATTCCAAGCGCCGTTTTTCCCACAGCAGTAGGTCCAGCTACTACAATAAGTTTGGTTTTCATAATCATTTCACTTGCTATTCTAGATATTTTTTTAGATAATGTAAGCATATTATAACATATAAGGAGGATAGTCTCATGGCTAAAAAACATTCATTTGCTAAAGGTGTCGCTACTGGCCTTCTCGGAACTGCTGCTACTGTAGCAGGAGCTGTTTTCGCAGTTAAGAAAACAATCATCGAACCAGAAAAAAAGAAATTGGCTTTCATCGAAGAAAACCGTAAAAAAGCAGCTCGCCGTCGTGTAAGCCGCTAAAAGTTATGGCCAGGGAAACCTGGTTTTTTTCTGCATTTTTTTCCTTTCAGCTATGACTAAGAAAGGAGCCAAACATGAAAAGAAAAAATATAATAAAAAAGTTATTATTATGACCTTTGTTTTGATGACTATATTCTCTTTCTTAACTATTTTATCAAAACATTCCAAAGAACCTGTAAAACCAGAAACAAAAACACATCACTCATCATCTTTCCAATCATCTAAGAATGCTCGTCTCATAAAGAAAACTACCACCAACTCTTAGACAGCTACCTCGACGGATGATAAAACAAGGAATTCTAAAGAGAAGGATAAGGATCAAGCATCTTCTCCTTCTCAATAATCAAGTCAGAAGCAAAATGGCAATACGCCTCCTCATCAAGAAGGCTCTCAAGAAGAACCAAATCCCTTTGAAGGGGGACGAGGTTGGGGAGGTCCAGAAGACGGATCATATGTCACTAACAGCGATGGAGAACGTGTTCAATCTAGCTCATTCAATGAAATCAATGAGTGGAGCACTAATGCTGACAACAGTACTGACAACAGTACTTACGAGTATCCACAATCTTCATCAAGCGCTAACTCAAGTTTAACTGTAAATTAAATCAAAAAATTGCTCAGAATCATCAAGTATTCAGGAGATAACCCCGATTAGAAACTAAATCTAACTGGTTTTTTTTAGTCTTGAATATACAATATAAGTGCACAATTCAAGGTATTAAAAAACACCTATCTCGTAATAGGTGTCAAACAACTTTAAATAAAAATTGAGGCAGATTTGGGGCAAAGTAGCTTAAAACCGCATGGTTAAAGGCTTTAAAATGTCCCCTGCCGGAATCGAACCAGCAACGACTCCTTAGGAGGGAGTTGTTATATCCATTTAACTAAGAGGACTTATTAAAAAATCTGCCACGAGGACAGATTTTTTCGGTGAAATCTGTAAATTATTTACGGATTTCTTTGATACGTGCAGCTTTACCTTGCAAAGCACGCAAGTAGTAAAGTTTAGCACGGCGGACTTTACCGTAGCGTACAACTTCAATCTTATCAACACGTGGAGTGTGGATTGGGAAAGTACGTTCTACACCGATACCGCTTGAGATTTTACGAACTGTGTACATTTCTGAGATCCCTTGACCTTTGCGTGAAATAACTACACCTTCAAAGATCTGGATACGTTCGCGAGTTCCTTCGACAACTTTTGCGTGAACGCGAACAGTGTCACCAGGACGGAATGATGGGATGTCAGTACGAAGTTGACCTTCTGTCAAACTTTGGATCAATGGATTCATTTTTATATACTCCTATCTTACTAATCTTAAGAGCAACCTCTGTGTCTCAGCGGATTAGCCGTTATTTTTGTGTGTCCATTACACACTCTTAGTATCTTATCAAAAAATTATCAGGATGTCTAGTATCTTATTGCATTTCTAGCATTTTTTGTTGACCATAAATACTTGTCTTATGATTGATAAGATAAGCAAAAGCCATGACAATCGCATAAGGGATTGCATTAGTGGGGCCAAAGACCTCAATACCAATAAAAATCGGTGCTAATAGAGTATTGGTGCTACTACCAAAGACCGACAAATAACCAAGACCTGCTACAAGAGAGATAGGAAGACCAAGAATGGGTGCTAGCACAGCACCAAGACTTGCTCCGATGGCAAACAAAGGAGTTACTTCTCCTCCTTGGAATCCAAGAGATAAGGTAAAGACAGTCAAGAGAAGTTTAAAGAGCCAATCCAATGGATAAATGGTCCCACCATCAACACTTAAAGCAATCAAATTCGTTCCAAGCCCTGTATAGCGTCCCTTACACAAAATCAAAAGAAGACAGGTTAAGACGACACCTCCTAAGAGAACACGATAATAGGGATTGGGGAGCAAACTTGCTACTTTCTTTTTAGCTAGTGACAAGAGATAAGCAAAGAGGTTTCCTGCTAGACCAAAGGCCAGACCTAAAAGAGCTAATTTCATAAACGTCTCAAGGTCAATAGTCAAACTTTTGGATACAAAGTGGCTAAATTTTTCAAGACCTAAGAGATGGCTTGTTGTACTAGCCATAAAAGATGCAATAAAAGTCGGTACTAAGATTGGCAGGCTTAACTGTCCTAAGGTCAAGACCTCAAGTGCAAAGAAGGTCGCAGCGATTGGTGTTTGGAAGAGTCCTCCAAAACCAGCGGACATTCCCATGGTCAAGAAAATGCATGAAGCATTAGGGAGCTTAAAATAGCGACTAAAAGCATGAGAAACTGTGGCCCCCAGTTGTACAGCAACTCCCTCACGACCTGCGGATCCCCCGAAAAGGTGGGTCAGCCATGTGGTTACAGTCACCAGTGGAATTAACCTTAGGGGAACTTGATCCTCCTCATTATGTCCAACCTTGAAAATCAAGCCCATTCCCTGCGCTGCCTTACCAGCAAACTTTTGGTAGAGGTAAACTATCAAAAGACCTGCTAAAGGAAGTGCCGGGACTAGATAAAAGAGATGGTGGTCACGAAATTCCGAGAGTCCTATAAGCACGCGCCCAAAAACAGCATCAATCAGTCCAACCAGTACCCCTAACAAAATTGCATAAAGACTTAACATTACTAAATGTAAGTAAGAAAGACCTTTACTATCACTTAATTGTCTTACTTTCATCCTAGGAGCCTACTTTTCTTCTAGCTTACTTGCTTGATAAGTACGTGAATGCTTCATAATATCCGCAAAACTTGCGACGATAGCTTCTTTATATTCAGGATTAAGAACACTAGCGCCTACCTTGTCTAGCAGGGCTTGCTCTCGTTCGGGATCATAAATCGCCTTTCCAGTGCGTTGTTTATAAGCACTTACTCGAGTTACCAATTTCATACGTTCTTCCAACAAAGCCACAATCTCATTATCAACGGAGTCAATCTGTTGGCGAATCTCATTTAAGTCCATACTGACCTCCTTTTTTTCTCTCCATTATAACAAAAATGACCTGAGGACAAAAGAGCCTCAAGCCATTGAATTGATTATAAAAAGAGTTTTCTTACCTGACTGATATTACTTTCATTAACAACCAGATACAGGGTTGCTCCTGCTTTTAGACGTGTGTCTCCATGAACAACTTCAGACTGGTCTTGAAAAATCTGAGTGGAAATCAAAACCCCGTCAGGTAAAGTTAAATCCTTAACCAATCGACCAGCTAAACTATCTGTAACTGGTAAATCAATCATCGTCGGTATATTATCAACTTGTTTTGGTTCGTGAGCGATTAGATTGTGAAGCATGGCTTCATAGACAGGTTCTCCTCCCATGAAATCCATGACGAGATAGGCAAACAGGGTCACGACCCCAATTGTCATCAATTGGTGAAGGTTCCCCACCATCTCAGTCACTAAAATCATAGCAGTTAGTGGTGCCTTAGATACCGCACCGAAATAACCAGCCATACCAAGAATGATAAAAATAGGGAACTGACTGACTTGTAAGAATCCTAAATTTTCAAAAGCTGCCGCAAAAACGCTACCAGAAAGAGCACCTAGAGTTAAAATTGGAAGGAAAATCCCACCAGGAAATCCTGAACCAAAGGACAACATACTCCAAACAAAGCGAATAGCCAAATAGAGGATGGCCACAGTTAGAGCAGGATGTAAACCATTTAAAGCAAGAATCAATTCATTCCCACCACCTAAAAGATGTGGAAAATAAAGACCAATAGGAATGATAAACAGAACTGCCAAAAGGCCATAAAAATGAGATGGCAAGTGGAAGATTTTCCCTAACCCTTGGTAGACCTTACCAATACGTAAGACAACCCACTCATAACCGTATCCAAGCACACCTAGAAAAGTCCCCAAGACAATAAGAATCCAATAATCTTTCAAAGGAAATACTGGTAATTTTTCTGTCATAGCAAGGACTGATACCTGACCAAAGATGCGTAGGGAAACAGCATTGGCCACTAAAGACGCCGTTAAAGCTGTCACCCAAACAGGACGAGAGAAATGATGATAGACTTCTTCAACGACAAACAAGAGACCAGCAATCGGGGCATTGAAGGCAGCCGATAATCCTGCTGCTGCTCCTGCAGCAATCAAGACACGTTTCTCACGTGCAGAGAGCTTAAGTCCCTCGGCTAATCCCTTAGCAGTCATGGCACCTAGTTGAATACTAGGGCCCTCACGTCCCAACATCAGTCCCATTGAAATCCCAAGGACACCACCCACGAACTTACGCCATAATACTGACCACCAAGACGGATGTAAGAGCCCCATCAGTTCCCCTTCAACATGGGGAATTCCTGAGCCCTTGATGTCTTTTTCCTGCTTAATAAGGAAACCAATAAAAAGTGCAATCAAGAGATTAACCAGGACAATTCCCAAAATCAGAAGTGGATTATGAAGGGCGTCTTTGTATATAGCTACAGAAAACGCGGCCCCTTTGGCAATTAACCAGCGAAAAAGACTGACCACTGCTCCTGCCGTCACCCCCACTAAGAGCCCTCGCCAAACGGACCAAAGGAGATGTTGAGATTGCGTCCTAAAATCTCTTTCTATTTCATTCATAAAAACTCCATTTTAACTACAATAAAAGCAGACTTTACTCTGCTTTTTTCTTATGCTAATGCTTCTGAAATTTTTTCAGCGAAAGCTTCAAGGTTTTCGATATCTTCATCTTCAGCAGAAAGGTCAACCTTGACGCTATCAGCACCCTTAGTTGCACCAGTAAAGGTGAATTGTGTTTCAAATTCATCAACTGATTTACAGAAATAATCGTAGAAAGTATCTCCTGAACCTACAACACCAAAAATTTTTCCTGACAAGTCAAGGTCGGCCAAATCTTCGTAAAAGTCAACGATTTCATCTGGCAACTCACCATCACCATAAGTGTAAGTCGCTACGATACAGATGTCCGCATCTTCAAAATCAGCGGCATCAACCGTTGTACACTCGTCTACATCTACAGTGTGACCCAATTCTTCCAATTTTTTGGCAACGATATCTGCGATTTCTTCCGTATTACCGGTCATACTGGCATAAACGATTTTTGCTAAAGCCATAATGTCCTCCAAAATAATAAATTAGCTATATTATATCATACTTTTTCAGAAAATAAATGCCGTAAATATCCTAAAAAACTACCCCTTAGGACAGTTTTAAATTTTGCAAGAGTTCGAAATGTCGATAGACAAGCCATAAACCAATAGCAATGACAAGCACAAGAACTACGGCTCTCATAAGACCTTTAAGAAAAGTCACGAACCAGGTTATAATCATAGATGTCATTAGCCAAGTCAAACCTGAGGCACCATATAGGGTTCGAATACTCTCAAGGGAGTGGCTAGTTAAGGTGTTTACCCAAGTGGGAATATAGACCCAAATATCATCACCTGATAAATCCAAACGGTAGGCAATCATGGTTCCCGTTGTTTGCAACCAGGTAAATACCCCAGCATTGAAAAGGATGAGAAAGCTTTGCATAGGGTAACGCCTAACAAGGTGTTTAATATAACGCATGACAGACCTCCTTAATTGGCATAAAGGGCATGAACCGTATCAATATCCACCTGTTGAATACCGTAATAAGAACCCGCTGATTGCATAACTGATGTCTTAGAGTCATCGTGATCCAAGCCAATGGCATGCCCCAATTCGTGCTCGGCCGTATTAACAATACGTTTGTGGGTATAACCAAAATCACTATTCAAGAGGAAATAACGATTCAACTTAACATCCACATGAGTGATACGATTTGTTAAAACATTAGTCTGACTATCCGCTAGACCAGCTGCTTGTGAATTAGCATCGGAATAGTCTGTCGCAACAATATCAGCTGTTGACGCATCATCTGTCAGAGTAAAGATGAAAGCACCCGTTTTGTTCCAATTTGTGATAGCTTCCTTATAAGCAGCTACCAAGGTTTCATCTGTAGATTGAATATAGATGCTAGCTGTATTTTGTGCCCATCTGGCACCATTAGACTCAGGAATTGTATCTGTCGTCGATAGGTTTGAAACGACCTTTTCAACATCACTTGTATTGGTCCCACTAAAACCTAGCTCAACTTGTCGAAAGGCACGGTTAATGTTTGTAGCTAAGGTACTTGAAGAGTTGTTAGCATAATAGATAAGTCCATAACCAACTATGGCTAGGATAAGGGCAAGTTTAAAAATAGCCCAAATAAGATTCCATATAAATCGTAAGAGAAGTTTGGGGATATAGAAGATTACTCTCAATAATTTTTTCAATACAGAGCCTCCTTTTCGAAATTTCCCCTAGTATATCATGCTCTAATCATTCTAGAAAGTAAAAAATATCACTTTAAGCTTTTATCATCTCTTTAATAAGATGTTACATACTTGACCAATTAGGATAAGCGTTCTTCTTTAATGTAATCAATAGGTAACCATTCTAAATAGGCCTCTAGTTGTTTTTCCCAATAATACCACTCGTGTCTTCCATGGTCTGTACTGTAGTCAATATCTAGGCCAAGAGCCTTCAAATCAGCAACTGCTTGATCTTGAGTGTCAAAAAGGAAATCTTCCAGACCACACCAAGCAAAAAATTTAGTTTTCTTGTCATGTTGCTTGGCTAAATTAACCAATTTATGCTGCTCAATATCTTTTCCTTCCAAATCACCAAAGACACCCTGCCAGTATTCCTTGGACTCAATGGTCTCATCTCTAATCATCTCTGTAGATAAACCAAGGGCACCAGAGAAGGAACCTGCGCAAGCAAAGTTATTCGTGGTTAAGGCAATTTTAAAGGAACCATAGCCCCCCATAGAAAGTCCAGCAATAAAAGTCTTTTTACGCTTCTTTGTCATACTTGGGAAAAAACGTTGCATGACTTGAGGAAGCTCCTTGGCAATGGCATCGTAATATCTTACGCCATATTTAGTATTTGTATACCATCCATTTTCAGAATTAGGCATAATGACAATGAGGTTGGTCTTACGAAGGAGACGCTGAATATTGGTACGGAAGGCCCAAGAATTATGATTTCCCCCCATACCATGAAGAAGATAAAGGACTGGAATGTCCGTATCACTTTCCGTTTCAGCAATCTGATCACGATCCGGATAGATAACATCTACTTGACGGTATTGTCCTAGAACAACTGATGAGTATTCAATTTGAAAAAAAGCCATTTGTCTTTTCCTTTCTTAATGATAGAAAAGCTGGGATAGCCCAGCTTTTTCTTTTTCAAAATAGTCTTGTGAGACTTTCTAATATCAATGAATGTAAGTAACATACTCACACTCTAATAATTAATTAACGTACTTCCATAACAACTGGAAGAATTGCTGGGCGACGTTTGGTTTGGTCAAAGAGGAACTTAGCCACATCATCGCGAACCGCACCTTTAAGTTCTCCCCAATCAAAACTATCTCCTGCCAAGTAATTTTCAACAGTTGCATTGACAATATCAGCAGACTCAGTTAGGATATCACGGCTCTTTTTAACATAGACGAAGCCACGCGTATTGACACGCGCTTTAGAGACAATCTTACGCTCCTTTTTATTGACTGTAATAGCAACGATAAAGATACCGTCTTCAGACAAGACCTTACGGTCACGAAGCACGATATTTCCAACATCACCGATAGCATTACCATCAATCATAACATCACCAGCTGGGACAGTACCTTCAAGAAGGAAACCTTGGTCCTCTGATAAGTGCATGATATCTCCACGCTTAACAATGTAGATGTTTTCTGGAAGGAGCCCAACTTCAAGGGCTAACTCAGCATGAGCTTGAAGTTCACGGTACTCCCCTTGGACTGGGAAAAGATACTGTGGACGAAGAAGATTCAGCATCAATTGAAGCTCACGAGCATTGGCATGTCCAGATACACGAAGATTCTGTGTAATCATCTTAACAGCCCCACCAGCCTTATAGATAGCATTGTTTACGCGTGCGACCGCTGCTTCTTTAGCAATACTTGGTGTGGTTACGATATAAACTAAGTCCCCATCTTTGATTTGAACATAACGGTGACGGCCAACTGCCATTTTTTGAAGACCGTCGATTGGCTCTCCCATACGTCCATTTTCGAGGATAATCAACTCGTGGTCTTCGAACTTGTTCATATCCTTTGGTTTAACAATGAGCTTCTCATGCTCCACAGTCAATTTCTTAAGACGGATAGCTGTACGAACAATATTTTCAACGTCAAAACCTGTAAGAACAACGCGACGTCCATGTTCAGCAGCTGAATCAAAGACTTGTTGAATACGAACCAAGTTTGAGGCAACTGCTGCAATAATAACACGTCCATCTGCATCGGCAATAACTTGGTCAATCTCTTGGCCAACTTCTGTTTCTGAAGCTGTTTGTTCAGTACTTGTCGCATTTGCTGAGTCTGACAAGAGGGCCAAGACACCTTCTTGACCGATTTCAGCCAAGCGACCTAAATCAGTTTTGTAGTAAGGGCGAGCAGCTTGGTCAAACTTGAAATCACCAGTATAGACAATATTGCCTCGGTCCGTCCCAAGAACAATCCCCATTGATTCTGGGATAGAGTGAGTTGTCTTAAAGAATGAGACCACTGCATCATCGAATTCAATTTCAGTTTCTGAGTCAATGACATGGAAATTATTGAATTTATTAACGCCAGCATTTTTTACAAAAAGCTTAGCTAACTCAATAGTAAGTGATGACCCAAAGACTGGTACTTTGGCGTCTTGCAAGATATAAGGTAGGGCACCAATGGCATCAGCGTGCCCATGCGTCAAGAAAATTCCCTGGATACGGTCTTTATTTTCAACCAAATAATCTAAATTAGGGATAACAAAGTCAACACCTAATTGTTCATTTTCAGGATACCTTAGACCAGCATCCAAGATAAAGATAGAGTCGTTAATTTCAACAATATAGAGGTTCTTAGCAGTTTCACGCACTCCACCTAGGGCAATAATTTTAATATCGCTCATGCTTGTTTTTCTCCTTTTTAGTTTGACTCTCTTCTAGAGCCTATTTATACAGACGGTCCAAGAAGCTGAACGTTCATGCGAACAGTCTCCTTGTCGATTTACAGGCCACAACAAAAAAGTTGCATACTCTTTAAGTATACAACTTTTTGGCTTATTTTACAATTTAGAGTCAATCTGGGCCTACTCGAACATAGCGTAGTAGTCTGTGATATCCAATTGATCCTTTTCTTCCTTGGTAAGATCTTTAATGATTTGTCCATCCTTCATAACGATAAGACGGTTCCCATATTTTAGAGCATCTTCCATGTGATGGGTAATCATCAAGGCTGTAAGATGGTCTCTCGTCACAAACTCATCAGTCAACTTCATAAGAGCCACACTTGTCTTAGGATCCAAGGCTGCGGTGTGCTCATCTAAGAGCAAGAGCTCAGGACGTTTAAGTGTCGCCATTAAGAGGCTAAGGGCTTGACGCTGACCACCTGATAGAAGACCTGCTGGTGTTTCCAGGTGTTTTTCCAGACCGTTACTAATCCGTTCAATCAAACCTTGAAACTCCTCGGTATAGTAGGTGAAGAGACGTGATTTAAGGCCTCGTTTTTCGCCACGGTATTTGGCAATCAAAAGGTTTTCCGCAACAGTCATTCGAGGAGCAGTTCCCATTTTAGGATCTTGGAAAACACGTGAGAGGTGTTTGGCACGCTTCTCAGCAGGTAGAGCCGTAACCTCCTCACCCATGATAAAAATCTGACCACTAGTCAACATGAGGGTTCCTGCAATGACGTTGAAGAGGGTTGATTTTCCGGCACCATTTCCACCAAGGATGGTAATAAAATCACCTTCCCTAATGGTAAGATTGACATGATCCAAAATAATTTTTTCGGTGTCAAAACCGTTATTAACCTTAACAGTTGCATCTTTGAGTTCTACAATAGCTGTCATCGTGATAAGCTTACCCCCTTATAGAATTTTCGGCGCAGGACAGGCGAAATCAAGCAAAGGGCTAGAACAATCGCACTAAAGAGTTTTAGGTAGTTAGTGTTAAAGCCAAAAGCGATTACAGCTGTTAAAAGGAACTGATAAAGGATTGAACCTACACAGATGGCAATCAATCGTTCCAACAAGGTCAAGTTAGTCTCGTACAAGACTTCACCAATGATAATGCTGGCAAGTCCGATGACTATAACCCCAATCCCTTTTGAAACGTCGGCATAACCGTCCTGTTGACTAATCAAGGCTCCTGAGAGGGCAATAATACCATTTGAGATAACAAGTCCCATCACTTCCATTGAATCCGTATTGATACCGAAAGATTTGGCCATATCGCGGTTATCACCAGTAGCAATGTAGGCTTGGCCTAGGCGCGTGTTAAGAAAGGCAATCAAGGAAGCAATAACAATAGTTACAGCTAAGAGACCAACGATTAAGAGGTTGTAATCCTTACTAAAAGGAAACAGATCTTGAATTGTCTTAATATCAAGGAGACCTAGATTGGCTCTTCCCATTATCATAAGCATGACTGAGTTAAGGGAAGTCATGACCAGAATTCCTGCCAATATCGTTGGAATTTCTCCTTTCGTATAAAGGAGACCAGTCACTAGACCAGCAAGACAGCCGGCTATTACAGCAACTAAGGTCGCCAAGATAGGGTTCCAACCAAAATTCATGAGGGTTACTGCTACTGCCCCACCTAAAGGGAAGGAACCTTCTGTCGTTAAATCAGGAAAATCTAAGATACGGAAAGTCATGTAAATCCCAAGACCTAAGATTCCGTATAGAAGACCCTGATAAATGGATGAAATAATCATAAGTCCTCCTTATTTATCAGCTTTAACAGCAATGTCTGACTGCTTAAGCACATCGTCAGGTATGGTGATGTTAAGATCTCGAGCAACTTTAAGGTTTAGCGTTGGAGTCCCATCATCAATCACATCAACTGGGATATCCTTAACTTTTTTACCTTTAAGAACTTTAATAGCACTACGGGCTGTAGCTTTTCCAAGCTCATATTGGTTTTGAGCAACTGAGGCCAAACCGCCTTCTTTAACCATGGTATCAACAGTTGTATAAACGGGAATCTTAGCTTGATTGGCTAAAGAGATTACTGTTGAAAAAGATGATGCAATGGTATTATCCTGAGGTGTCCAGATGGCGTCAACCTTACCAGTCATTACTGACATAGTTGTGTTGATTTCATTGGTTGATGGTACAGCGTATTCAACCACATTTAAACCGTCTTGTTCAGCGTATTTTTAAAGCTTTCAACCTGTGATTTGGAATTGTCTTCACTTGAAGCGTAGAGAATACCAATTGTTTTGGCATTTGGTGTCAGTGATTTGACCAATTCTACTGTCTGCTTAATAGGTACTTTATTGGAAGTTCCTGTGACATTACCTTCCGGATGCTTGAGATCCTTAACTAATTTAGCCCCAACAGGATCTGAGATAGCTCCCATAATGACTGGAATATCCTTGGTAGCTGCCGCTAGTCCCTGAGCTGCTGGCGTTGCAATACCGATAACAACATCATTTTTATCGTTGACCAATTGTTTAGACATGGTTTGAATCTTCGATTGGTCCCCTTCGGCATTTAGGAGGGTAATTTGAACCTTGTCCCCTTTGTAGCCAGCTTCCTTAAGTCCATCCTCAATACCTTTCTCGATTTGATCCAGGGCATCATGAGTGACGAACTGGAGGATTCCAACTTTAGCAACCTTATGGGTACTTTGCTGTTCTTTTTTGAACAGATCTGTACCAATAGAGCCGAGCGTCAAGATAGCTAAGAAAACCAAAGTCCAAATTAAACGCTTGTTTTTCATATCTGTCTCCTTATATAAATTCTTACTCTCTATTGTAAGTCATTTTCAGTTAACTAGCAATATTCTTAATTTATAAAAAAACTTTTAAAGAAGAAAAAACCAGAAGGATAGCTTCTGGTTTTTTTCTCATTTTTTCTTACTGATATTGAGCTAAGTCTAACTTCATAATATGGAAGTAAAGGTCACCAAATTGTCCTTTGTATTCAATATCATGGCCGTTGATGGTTACCTTAGTTACTGGCGTTGAGTCTGGTATGGCAATCCAACAGGCTTGCTGAGCTCTAACGAATTCATTGTAATCTTCAAATGAGATATGGCATTCTTGCTTAGCTGCATTTAGATAAGAAATTTCAATCATGGTAGGACCTCCTTATAATCCTTTAACTGAAATATAGCTTATACTTCCTAAAAGGCAAAGTCAACTCTGACGACTTAGGAAAGTATCACGCATGGGTATACAAATAGACCCCATAACAAATGCTGTGAGGTCTATATTGATTGGAATCAGAATTCTACTGCCCTAAACGACTGCTAATTGATTTCAACATTTGCGTCGTTTTCAAGTATAGAATCCCATTTCTGCTAGAAGAATTGCCAGACCAACAAATGCAAGATCTGAACTCTCACTACCAGTTTCTGGATGGACAAAATCCTTAGTGTCTTCAGGTTCTGGTTGTGATTGTGGAGTTATCTGTGACTCTGGAGTTGGAGTCACAGTATGTTTGTAGATGTGCTGAGTATTACCATTTTCATCTACTACTCTTCTCAAATTAATAACTCGGGATTTCTTTCTTCTCTTGTTTGCCATCTTCTGTTGGGGAACAAGAAATTTCAGCTTTTGCTTGTTCACCATCAACTGTAGGATTTCCTGGAATTTCCTTACCATTCTTATCTACAAATGACCTAACTGGGCAATACAGAGTAGGTGGGTAGGTCGCTGAATCCTTAGTTCCGTTCACATCTTCATGAACCACTATAACTGCTGGGACAGGTCCTGTAAATTCAGCTTCTGGTGTGAATGTTGCTGTACCATCTGCATCTACCTTGTAACTACCAAGACATGAAATAGTCTTGGTAGTGGTTCTATCTTCAAATGTAACTGGAACGGCATCATTTATTGATACACGGATGTCACCTTCTGTAAAGATTGGCTTTCCTGTTTGAGTTGCACTCTTATTACCAACTGAAGTAACTGGTGTGACAGTTGGTCTATACTTATCAGTTGCAGTCTTAAGAGCATTATCTGACATTCTACCATCTCTATCACGACCAACTGAAGCCGTAAGAGAAACCTGTTACACCCTTGGCA
>ENA-OQCO01000243-OQCO01000243.1-human-gut-metagenome-genome-assembly--contig:-NODE-243-length-32305-cov-1.657934_pt1 | contig 32305 bp, 32 predicted proteins | sample MGYA00242500_ERZ504582 | MGnify/ENA primary metagenome ERZ504582 (study PRJEB26092, sample SAMD00036346) | human gut metagenome | host: Homo sapiens | study: EMG produced TPA metagenomics assembly of... | reverse complement strand
TAAAAAATACAAAAACCCATCAGGATTGATGTAACTATAACAAGTATCCATCGCATTCCGCTGAAGCTTCCGAACATTGCATCCGTCGTTTTCAAGATATGTTAAATGCATTATATCAAAATTGCCGATTCTCAGAAATTCCCTTGAACCGCTTTCCTTTAAATGTTCAACAGCCCACATTTAATAAGCTGATCCGAACCTGTTAAAAGAACAATAGCTGAAAACGCAAGAATTAATGTAACTATAACGTTTCCTCCTTAATTACAAATATAACTTGCCGCTTTTATTAAACGGCAAGTCATAAAATCATGTTTATTTTACAACGGACGCACAACGGCTGCAAAGCGTCGGATGTTCGCTGTCTTTGCCTACTGTTTCAGAGTATACCCAGCACCGTTCACATTTTTCGCCTGTTGCCCTGACAACCTCAAATTCGGTTTCGCCGTCCTTATCGTTTATAACGGAAACGCCTGAAACGATGAGAATTTCAGCAAGCTGATCAGACAATTGGCTATACTTCTCAAACATTTCTCCGCCGGAATGTATTATAATATTAGCCTCAAGAGATTTCCCGATAACCTTCTCATTTCGCTTTTCTTCAAGCGCCTTATTAACTGTTTCCCTTGTACTATATATCAATTCCCACTTTTTAACAAATTCATCTCTGAACGTAATACCGGATTTTTCAGGCATCTGATTCAGGAAAATACTTTCGCTGTTATCAGAATCGCTGTGCGGAAGATAAGACCAGATCTCCTCGGCAGTAAACGACATAATAGGCGCCAAAAGTCGTGAAACACCGCTTAGAATTCTGTACATAGCAGTCTGAGCCGAACGTCTTTCAAAAGAATTTTCTCTCTCACAATAAAGCCTGTCTTTGATAATATCAAGATAGAAATTTGACATATCCGTAACACAGAAATTATGAATGCTGTGAAATACCACATGAAAATCAAAATCATTATAACCCGACTGAACCTTATCTATAAGACTGTCAAACCGCATTAACGCCCATTTATCAATTTCAGGAAAATCCTCGTAGGCAACGCAGTCCTTATCAGGATCAAAGCTCTGTCCGTTTGAAATATTTCCAAGTATAAATCTTGCGGTATTTCTGATTTTTTTATAGGCGTCTGAAAGCTGTCCCAATATTTCCTTTGAAATCCTGATATCAGAATGATAATCGGAGGAGGCAACCCAAAGCCTTAAAATATCGGCGCCGTACTGATCTATTATCTCGGCAGGATCAATTCCGTTTCCAAGAGATTTATGCATAGTTTTGCCCTGACCGTCAACAACCCAACCATGAGTGCAGACAGCCTTATACGGAGCAGTCCCCTTATATACGACGGATGTAAGAAGAGACGACTGAAACCATCCTCTGTACTGATCCGCGCCCTCAAGATAGAGGTCGGCCGGCCAAGAAAGTGAATCATATTCGTCCATGACGGCTGTATGCGACACTCCGCTGTCAAACCATACGTCCATAATGTCGTATTCTTTGGTAAATTCTCCGCAGCCGCATTCACATTTAACGCTTTCCGGAATAAATTCCTTTACTTCTCTTGTCCACCATGCGTCAGCGCCTTCCTTACGGAAAAGCTCTGAAATTGCCTTTATTGTTTCATCGGTAACAATATGCTTGCCGCAGTCCTTACAATAAATAATCGGAATAGGAACTCCCCATGTTCGCTGTCTCGATATACACCAATCGCTTCTGTCACGTACCATTCCCTTGATTCTGTCCTCGCCCCATTCGGGAATCCAATTAACATTTTCAATAGCTTTTACAGCCTCGTCCTTAAAACCGTTCACTGAACAAAACCACTGCTCTGTCGCACGGTATATAATAGGACTGCTGCATCTCCAGCAGTGAGGATACTGATGAGTAATTTTTTCACTCGCCAGCAACGCTCCGCACTCCTCAAGCTTAGCTGCAATAGCTTTATTTGCCTCGTTCGTATCAAGACCCGCAAATTCACCGGCTTCCTCAGTCTGCCTGCCTCTTGCGTCGACGCAGACCAATATATCGATATCATCATAATTTTTGCAAACTTCAAAGTCCTCTACGCCGTATCCCGGAGCAGTATGTACACATCCGGTACCGCTTTCCAAAGTAACATGATCACCCACTATAACCGGCGACAGTCTGTCATAAAGCGGATGCTTTGTCTTAATATACTCCAATTCAGCGCCCTTGAAGGAGCCTATAGTTTCATAGCTCTCAATACCTGCCGACTTCATAGTAGCATCTGCAAGCTCAAGCGCAGTTACATAGTATTCATCATCATTCTTTACAAGTGTGTATTCATATTCGGGACCAATACATATAGCGAGATTACCCGGTATCGTCCATGTGGTCGTTGTCCAGATAACAAAATAAACCTTGGACAAATCAATACCCATGGAGGTAAAAATACCCTTATCGTCAACAACGTTAAACTTCACATAAATCGACGTGCAAGGATCGTTTGCATACTCAATTTCTGCCTCGGCTAAAGCCGTATTGCAATCGGGACACCAGTAAACCGGCTTCAGACCCTTATACATATAGCCTTCCTTTGCCATTTTACCGAAAACTTCAACCTGTCTTGCTTCATATTCGGGCTTTAAAGTCAAATAAGGATCGTCATAATCGCCAATGCTTCCAAGACGCTTAAATTGCTCCATCTGGCTTTTTACATGCTTTAAAGCAAAATTTTACACTGCTTTCTCAGTTCGACCGGAGGTATGGCGCCGTTTTCCACGCCGATTTCCTTCATAGCCTTCAGTTCTATAGGAAGTCCATGAGTATCCCAGCCCGGAACATAAGGAGCGTAATAGCCGGACATATTTTTATGCTTGATAATAAAATCCTTCAGGGTTTTGTTAAGAGCCGTTCCAAGGTGTATCTGTCCGTTAGCATAGGGAGGACCATCATGAAGAATATAAGGTTTTTTATCCTTATTTTTTTCAATCATTTTATAATACAGTCTTTCATCTTCCCACTTCTTTAGAGTTTCAGGCTCTCTTTTAGGAAGATTTCCCCTCATCGGAAAATCCGTTTTCGGCAGATTCAAAGTCTTGTTATAATCCATTGCCATTATACTTCTTCCTTTTCGATTGATGTTTGATTACCGCTTTGGGAGTTGTTCTGACCGAACTGAAGATCAGAAAATCTTGATTCGTATACCCCTTTAACGTTTCTTGCTGAAAAGCTTGACGTTGCAAAGGGATCGGGCTTTGGAGGTTCTTCTTCCTCCGTTTCATACTCCTGAATTTCTTCCTCTTCCTCTATTTCAATTTCAGGCATAGCTGAAATCATTTCAAGATGTGATTTATACATATCAAAGAGCGTTTTCTTGAATTCGGTAACCTGTCTCTGCGCCTCATAAAGATTCTGCTTTTCTTTCTCAATTTCCTGCCTGTTCTTTTCCATGGCGGCTTCATGCGCAACGGTTGCCTCTTCGATCAATTCATTGGCTTTGGATTCAGCCTGTGCGATGATTTCGTCGGCTTTTTCCTGAGCCTCCGCCACAACCTTATGCCCCTGCTTCTGAGCCCCCAGCAGCGCGTCCTTCAAAGCGTCCTCATCCTGACGATATTCTCTTACCTTATCGGCAAGTATCTGGATTTTACTATGCAGATCCTCTCTTTCAGCGTCAATTTCGTCAAATTCTTCAATCAGCATAGCCAGAAAATCGTCTATTTCCTCCTGCTTATATCCAAATGCAGCTTTTTCAAATCTTTTGTCTCTTATATCACTTGCACTTATCAACGTTAATCACCTCTTAACAATATTTCTGCACAATAATATGCAGTCTGCCTTTCTTTGATATTCCCGAGATTTCTTCTACGCGAAATTTGCCGTAACCTCTGGCCGAAAAAATGTCTCCCTGTTTCATATTGAAAGCGGGGCTATTTACTGCTTTATAATTAACTTCAACCGTACCCGACGATATAACGGCAGCCGCCTTGCCGCGGCTAATGCCCAGCGAAAGGCTCAGTATACAATCAAGGCGCATCGAAGCCGACGTACCTTTGATTTCATGATATGAACGCTCTTTTATCAGAAACGGATCAGTGTCTACCGTTATCTCAACTCCAACAGAACCTATTTTTCTCAAATCATTCTCAATAGCTTTTTTAACAGAATCAATAACAAAGACCTGCGCTATCCCTTCTCCAATCAAAATATCTCCCACCGCCTCACGCTTTAAATTCAAAGCTGTAAGCGATCCGAGAAAATCCCTGTGCGAAAGCGCCGAAGCCTTACGGTATTTGAATGTTACGCAGGTAAACGGAAAATCACTTCTTTCTGGACGATTATATTCATTGAAAACGCATAGCATAACGCGATCCGCATTGTCAGTTCCGCCGTAAAAGCAATAATTTTCAATTCCAAGCTTTTTTAATTCTGATTCTGCTAAAAACGCCTGTCTTTCATTAAGAAAATGCGTAAAGACCATACCTCTGCGATCGCAAAGCTCAGCCATATCCGCAATTCTGGCGATAAAGACCTTTTCCTCAAAATCCTCCATATAAAATATCAGATTATAACGCCGTTGCTTTCCAGCTCGCCAACAAGATCTTCACCAATAAAACCAACGTTATAAGGCGTAATAATATAAGTCATATTTGCCACAGGCTTCAGACTTCCGCCGTTTGCATATGCAACTCCCACAAGAAAATCTATTATTCTTCGTTTATTTTCCGCCGACGCGGTTTCAAGATTCAAGACTACGGTTTTTTTGGCAATAAGGTGATCCGCAATCTGTTTGGCGTCGGTGAATACCTCCGGCTTTACCAAAACTACCTGAAGCTGTGCGGTTGCCTGAATATTTACAACCTTATTTCTTTTTTCCTCAATATCGTCAAAGCGTTCTGCACGGTAGCTTCTGCTGTTTTCATAATCTCTGCCGTCCCTGCTCTCTCTTTCAGAGGAAGAGCTTCTTCTCTGGTAGCTATCTTCATACTGATCGTCGTCCCCGTCCTCCTGCGGCACAAAAAAAATCTTTAAGGTTTTTCAATATTTCCATTTCTTCGTTCTCCTATCTCCATTACTGCTTAACAGTATTATTATTGTTTGGCTTTAATCCCGTTAATCTCTATAAAAAATAATCAGTAATTCCTCGGACCGAAAAGTCCTCTTCCGATTCTTACCATATTTGCGCCGTATTTTATAGCGGCTTCATAATCTCCGGACATTCCCATAGATAAATAATCCATACTTATATTATGTATTTTTTTCTGAGAAATGTCAATATATAATTTTTGCATATCAAACAAAAATCTTTCCGAAGAACCTGCCGGCGGTATTGCCATAAGCCCTCTTACCCTTATATTTTCAAGCTCCGACACCTGATAAACAAGCTCTTCAAGACCGCTTGCGGCTATGCCGCTTTTAGATTTCTCGCCGCCGATATTGACCTCTATAAGAATATCCTGACATCTGCCTATTCTTCCGGCATGCCTGTCGATTTCCTCAGCCAGCTTAATACTATCTACTGACTGTATCATAGAAACGCTGTCGATAATATACTTTACTTTATTTGTCTGCAAATGTCCGATAAAATGTACCTCTGCATTTTTATCATAAAAATCTTTTTTTGAAATATATTCCTGAACACGATTTTCACCTAAAAGCCTTATTCCTAAGCTAACCGCATGATTTACTGCCGCAGGATCAACAGTTTTTGTAACTGCTATAAGCGACACGCCGCCGGACTTTCTGTATTTTTCCTCCGCTTCTCTGATATTGAAAAGAATTCTTTTATAATTATCGTCTATACGGCTGAAATCAGTTTCCATTTGCGTCCACACCCTCTACTACAATATCGTCATACAATGAAAGATATCCGTCGCCGGCATTCAGCGAAGACAAAACGTAATCGCCGCCCTCGTAAATAACGTCGATCTTCTTAAAAGAAATACGCTCTCCGAGCTTTACATAAACTCCCTTGCCGTCCTGAAATCTAATCGCCTTACGCGGAACCTTTATACCCTCGTACTCGCCGGAAATCATATCGACGCGCTCTGTTCTGTGCTGAACAAGATCATAGGTAAGCTCGTCGCACCTGATTATAATAATGCTCTCAGAAGAATTCTTTGTTTCGCGTATGTCATAAATGATACCGTCGGCAGTATCGGAAGTCGACTGAAATTTAAGCTTTACCATATCGTCAATAGAAAAGTTCTTTTTTCGGTTATCTATTACTCCTGCAACATACCACTCATAGCCGTTTATCAGCTTTCCTATTACCTTTTTATCGTCAATAGGACCGCTGTCCTTAACCTCGTTAATAAGTTCAGGCGTTAAACGGCTCAGATTATCTTTTGTCAGCTCGTCTTCATAGCCGTCAGCATAGCTTACAAAATATGAAGAATGATCTGCTATAATCGTATCAAGCGGAACAGCCTCGGAGGATTTCAGCTCTGAAATTTCGGAATTGATAGCGTTTATTCGTTCCGAAAAATCAACGTTGGAATCGGTTATAAGCTGATAGGTACTCATTAAAATTAAAAATTCATTTTTTTGAGAAGCCAGTTCATCAAGATTTCTGCTTTCACGGCTGTTTATTATATTCTTATACTGTTCGTCGATAAGTCCCGCTATATTTGCTGGCTGTGCAGACTCCAAAGTTCCCGGATTCTGAATTTTTTCCAGTATAGAAGCTCCGCATTCAAATCGCTTATCTGCTGCTTTATGTCTATCTGACGCTCGTCCGCATAAATTTCAGCTATAGCCGAGCCCTTTCCAAGCTTTCCGCCGTCAGAAACACAGTAGCTTACCGTACCAGTTCCGCCGTATTCCACTATTTCTTCGTTTCTGATATATACCCCCTTAAAAGAGGCCGATTCATCAGCGGAAGATATAATAGCGGTTTCAGTTTCATATTTCTGATTAAACATATGATAGCATATGGTAAACAGGCATGTGCCGATACAGAAAATCAAAAGAACGCTTAGTATTCTCGAAGTTAAGGAATTCATTTATTTATTGCTGCTCCGTTTTTTCAGCCGCGTCCAATATAGGTATAGGCTTAACAGGAATAATTGTTGAAATCGCATGCTTATAAACAAGATTTTGTTTACCGTCGCAATCCAAAATAACTATATAATTATCAAAGCCCCTCACCATTCCCTTGAACTGAAAACCGTTTGTTAAGTAGATTGTGACCGGGATTCTGTCTTTTCTGGCCTGATTAAGAAATACGTCCTGAAGATTAATCGCTTTGTTCATATTGTTCCACTCCTTGTTTTGGAAAACACTTTTATTTTTATTCACTTTTCCACGTCCCACAATCAATATGATTGTAGTTTACAGAAACTCGGATATAAATCAGCACAATTTCCTCATGCTAATACTTAATTTATATTATACCATAAACTTTACTGCTTGGCTATAAGTTTTTTATCAAAAAAGAAAAAATTTTCTCCTTATTGTCAAATTCGTCTAACTTTAACCAGTTAATTTTTGCATTTTCCTAAACCATGTCAACTGACGCTTGGCATACCGCCTGGTTTCCTGCTTAATTTTGGATATACATTCTTCCAAGGACTTTTCTTTCTTGAATAAGGTATCAGCTCCTTATAGCCTATGGCGTTGCCGGCAGTTTTCATATTGCATGAATCAAAAATCGACTGCGCCTCCTCAACAAGACCGTTTTTAACCATAATATCAACCCGTTTATTTATTCTGTCATAAAGAATCTGCCGGTCGTTATAATCAAGCCCTATCATGACCGGATCATAAGGACTTTCTTCAAGGCGGCTTTCAGCTTTAAATAAGCTCAGCTTTTTTCCGGTAAGCTCATAAACCTCAAGCGCCCTTATAACGCGCACAAGATTATTCGGATGCAGCTCCGCCGCTGATTCGGGATCTACCTTTTCGAGTTTTTCAAAAAGATATGAATTTCCCAATCTCTCCGCTTCGTCCTCAAGCTTTTTTCGCAGTCCGGCGTCGCTTTTTATATCTGCAAATTTAATATTATCTAACAGCGAGGAAACATATAGCCCGGTGCCGCCAACTATAACAGGCAGTTTTTTCCTTTCAGAAATATCTCCTATAACAGATCCTGCAAGCTCAACGTAATCCGCAACGCTGAAAGAGACGTTCCTATCAAGAAATCCTATCAGATGATGAGGAATTCCCCGCATTTCCTCCTTAGTCGGTTTGGCGGTCGCAATATCCATTCCTTTATATATCTGCATAGAGTCCGCGGATACAACCTCTCCACTGAACTCTTCGGCGATTTCTGCGCCAAGAGCCGTTTTACCGGACGCCGTCGGACCTACTATTGCAATAACTCTGATTTTATCAGTCATATCAGACAATCCTTTTAAACTGTTTTTCAAGCTCACGCTTTGTAAGCGTAAACATTACAGGTCTTCCATGAGGACAATGACGAATATTTTCATTATAATATACCATTTCCGCAAGTCTCTGAAGCTCTCTTATATCATTTTTGTCATTAGCCTTAATTGCAGCCTTGCAGGCAAGCTCATGCAGCATATCGTCAAGTCTGTGTGTCTGAGGATTCCTTTTATTCAGCAGAAAATTCTCCGCTATTTCAGGTATAACCTCGTCCATATTCAGGTTTTGAAGGATTATCGGAATCGCCGTCGCCCTGACAAACGGTTCATGAGAGAAATCTATGTCAAAGCCCATTCCCATAAGAATATCAGAATTTTCATTCATTGCATATACTCAGCCTCGGACAGCAGTATTTCTGCGCCGCTTATCATAAGCTGACTGTGTCCTTCGTTATTCTGCGATCTAAGCTTTTCAAAAATAATACGCTCATGTGCGGCATGCTTATCTATAAGTATTATATTATCTCCAGCTTCAGCGGCTATATAATTTTTGAAAAACTCTCCTATTACCTTTATACCGTCAATTACAGGCTTATCTGTCTTATGCTCGTCTTCAGACTGATTAAACTGATTTTTTTTTCAAAGCTCCGCTATTTATATAGCTAAAGCCTTCCAGATCCTTTTCAGAAGTATTATTTACGCCGCCGTCGTCATCACATTCCGCAACTACTGAAGGATCGGTAAAAACTTTTCTGCCTCCGTTTCCATACTGTGCTTTTGACGATGAAAGCCTTAAGGTTTTCTCCGGTTTATTTTCATTAACCTTATATTCGGAGCTTTTTTCTTCATTAACAGCGGCGTAGTCCGATCCTGAAACAGGCGCGAATGGACTGTTCTTTTTTTCTTCCGTCGGTCCGATCTTATGCTGTTCAAATTTTTCAGGTACAAACGGCTTGGCTTTATAATCGGTATGCCGACTTATATCATTCTTAAACTGAAACTCATAAATCAAACCGGATTCCATAAGCGCATTTTTTACTGCAAAATAAACTGCTCCGAATACGACCTTTTCATCAGAAAATCTTACCTCGCTTTAGCCGGATGAACATTTACATCAACTGTTACGGGAGGCAAATCTATCATAAGAACGCAAGCCGGATATTTACCTGTCATTACAAGATTCTGATAAGCTTCCTCCAGAGAAGCGCTGCATGTTACCGATTTAACGTATCTTCCGTTTATAAAAAAATTCTGGAAGGAGCGGTTCGACTTTGAATAAAGAGGCTTAACAACATATCCCTTAACAGATATACCGTTTTCACTGTAGTTCACCGGAATCATATCATGAGAAAAATCTCTTCCGTAAACCGCGTAAACAGCCGAATAAAGCTCGCCGTCTCCTGCGGAGGAAAGCTCGGTTTTATTATCTCTGATAAGCTTAAACGCTATCTCCGGATGCGAGAGAATAATTTTCTGCATAATTGAATTTACAGCGTTTGATTCCGCCGAGTCCCTTTTCATAAACTTTCTTCTTACCGGAACGTTAAAAAATATATCTCTTATGATAATAGTCGTACCGTCGGGGCATCCGGATTGTTCGTATGAAACTTCGACTCCTCCCTCGATAATATAGCTTGTACCGTATTCGTCCGCTTTTTGCTTTGTAAGAAGCTCCACTCTTGAAACGGCTGAAATCGACGCAAGAGCTTCTCCCCTAAAACCGAGAGTTAGAATATTGTCAAGATCTTCCTTTGAATTTATCTTGCTTGTCGCATGCCTCAAAAATGCTGTCGGCACCTGATCAGGCGCTATTCCGCAGCCATCGTCAGTTATGCGTATATAGGTTGTGCCGCCGTTTTTTATTTCAACCGTTATATGACTCGCGCCTGCGTCTATTGAATTTTCCAGCAGCTCCTTTACAACGGAAGCGGGACGCTCTATTACCTCGCCGGCGGCAATAAGCTCTGAAATATCCTTGCTGAGTACAGTGATTTCAGCCATTTAAACCTCCCTTTATTAATCAGCCAGCCCTGAAAGCTCCTTTAAAAACTCCCGGCATTCTTCATCGCTTAATTCGTCTACATTGGTTTTCTTATTCTGTCTGCCAGAATATCACGATTTAAGATTTCAAAGCTTATCTGACCGTCGTCATTCCTGTCGGCTGATTTCAAAGAATTCTCATTCTCCATTTCTTTTAAAAGCTCTTTTGCGCGTTTTTATAACCTTTTCAGGCAGACCGGCAAGCTTGGCGACTTCAATTCCGTAGCTTTCGTCCACTCCGCCCCTGACAATTTTACGCAGAAAACGTATTCCTCCGCCGCTTTTCTTTACAGCTATGCTGTAATTCTTAACGCCTTCCATTATATTTTCAAGCTCGATAAGCTCGTGATAATGTGTTGCGAAAAGAGTTTTGCAGCCAAGCTTTTTTGAACCGCATATATGCTCCGCAACCGACCGCGCAATACTTATTCCGTCAAAGGTTGAAGTGCCTCTGCCCACCTCGTCGAGAATAACAAGACTATTTTTAGTCGCGTATTTCAGAATATCCGCCACCTCGCTCATTTCAACCATAAACGTGCTTTGTCCTGCCGTAAGGTCGTCCGAAGCGCCGACTCTTGTGAAAATTCTGTCAACTACCGATATCTTAGCGTATGAGGCGGGCACAAAGCTTCCAATCTGCGCCATAAGCGTTATAAGGGCGGCCTGACGCATATAGGTTGATTTACCAGACATATTCGGTCCTGTAATTATAGACATTCTATTGGATTTAGTATCAAGGTAAACGTCATTCGGTACGAATACCTCGTCTGAAAGCATAAGCTCAACTACAGGATGACGGCCTCCCCTGATATCTATAGCTCCGTCAATAGCTATCTCCGGTCTTACATAATTATTGTTCATAGCCGCATATGCAAAGGAAGCAAGCACATCGACAGCCGCTACCGCAGACGCCGTTCTCTGAACTCCTTTAAGCTGCGTGGACAGAAAATCCCTTACCTCGCTGAAAATATCCGATTCCAGACGTATAGATTTATCCTTCGCTCCAAGTATACTGTTTTCAGTATTTTTAAGCTCCTCTGTAATAAATCTCTCCGCGTTGGCAAGAGTCTGCTTTCTTATGTAATGCTGAGGTACCATATCATAATATGAGCGAGTAACCTCAAGATAATATCCGAATATGCGGTTAAATCCGATTTTTAGTCCCTTGATACCGGTTGCTTCACGCTCTCTCGTCTCGATATCAGCAATAATGCTCTTTCCGTTTTTCATTATATTACGAAGGCTGTCAAGCTCTTCGTTAAAGCCGTCCTTAATAACTCCGCCGTCCTTTAATGTAACCGGCGGCTCGTCTATTATAGCGTTCTCAACAAGATTGGATATATCCTCAAGTGTCGAAATGCTGTTTTCAAGACTGTTAAGCAGTCTCGAACCGGTCAGCTTGCTAAGCTGCTCCTTAAGCGCCGGAAGCTGAGCGGAGGTCATAGAAAGCGATTTAAGATCTCTGGGCGTGGCCGTCTTGTACATAACTCTTGTCATAAGACGTTCTATATCGTAAACGCTCTGAAGAATATCCCTTACCTCCATCAGAACTACCGGATTTTTTATAAATTGCTCCACGGCTTCATGACGGTCTATGATTCTTGCAGGACTTGTCAGAGGCTGCTCGATATAGCTTTTGAGAAGCCTTTTTCCCATTGAGGTCTGAGTAGAATCCAGTACCCATAGCAACGATCCCTTCTTCTCCTTTCCCCTCATCGTTTCCGTAAGCTCGAGATTTCTTCTGGCGTTCATATCCAGTATCATAGAAGATGACGAATCCTGCTTTATTATTTCAGTAAATCTTCCGGTAAGAGTTTTCTGCGTATCGCCGATATAGTCGAAAAGTCCGCAGACAGCTCCGGTTTCAGGTCCGTCCTCGGCGAGTCCGAGCATATCCAGCGAAGCGGCTGAAAACTGCTTTAAAACAATTTCCTTTTTCAAACGAGGATTAAAGCAGTCGGAATCCCGCAGAGTAACTGTACAGCCGAGACGCAGTTTAATAAAATTAAGCACGCCCTTTAAGGAGAGAAATTCGGCGTTGAATACTATTTCCGAAGGAGCATACCGGGAAAGCAGATCCATAATATCGGCTTCTACTTCCTTTTCGCCTGCGCAGAAAAGCTTTACATCTCCTGTTGAAATATCGGCAAAGCAAATACCGCACTGCTCGTTATCATAAAAAGCGCAGCATATATAATTGTTATCGTCATCCTCGAGCATACTGCTTTCAATAAGAGTTCCCGGAGTCACAACCCTTACAACGTCCCGTTCAACCAGTCCCTTGCTTTCCGAAGGATCGGTAAGCTGCTCACAGATAGCTACCTTATATCCTGCGTCTATAAGCCTCTTTATGTAAATATCGCAGCTATGATGCGGAACGCCGCACATAGGCGCCCTTTCCTCCAGACCGCAGTCCTTTCCCGTCAGAGTAAGCTCAAGAGCTTTTGAAGCGATAAGAGCGTCGTCAAAAAACATCTCATAGAAGTCCCCGACGCGAAAAAACAGCAGAGTGTCCGGATAAACGTCTTTGGTTTCAAGATACTGACGCATCATCGGCGAAATTTTCGATCTGTCGATTTCCATTAAGTCCCTCCGATTATGCAATTTGACCTTTCCAGAAAATGAAAAAGTCAAATTGCCAGTTCATATACATTACGTTACAAGAATTTACGCGCGTCACTTTAATATCTTAATGACAGCCTCCGCATGACGAACAACTGCCCGAACAGCCGCTCGGCTGAGACGGACAGGTTTCAGGATCTTCTCCGTTAGCGCAAGCAGTAATAACATTATTGATTTCAGCCAGCATACCGTCCATAGCGTTCTTCGCTTTATTGAATTCAGCCATACTTGGGTTTACCATAATTTCACCGTAAAGATTTTTTATTACTCCGTCCAGCTCCTTAAGCCTATCGTCGTTCTTATCGGTTTTGGACATTTCCATATTAAGCTCAAGTCTTTTGTTGTTAAAATCCCCGATAAGACGCTGAAGCTCCTCGTCCTTATCGTTCTTTTCCTTTGCGCTCTGATATGCGTCATATCTCTGATCCTGCTGAATAAGCTTTCCCAGCTCTCTCGCCATTTTGATTACATCCATTTTATATAAACTCCTTTTATTATAATATTTTTCCTATAACCGCCCAATTCTTAGCGCCGGTTATTTCTACTTCAACAAAATTTCCTAATAGGGATTCTTCCCCTTCGAATTCAACAATAATAAATTCGCTGCTTTTACCTGTAAGCCATCCCTTGCGCTTGCCCTTTAAATCGGCTAAAACCCGCATTTTTCTGCCGATAAAACGTTTATAGCTTTCAGTTGAAATTTCGCGCTGCAACGCTAAAAGCTTAGTCATTCTTACGCTCTTTTCTTCGTCTGAAATTCTGTCCTCAATCATAGCCGCCTTTGTTCCTGAGCGTTTTGAATAAATAAACGAATAAATATTGTCATATCTTACAAGCCTTAAAAGCTCCAGCGTTTTTTCAAAATCCTCGTCTGTTTCATTCGGAAAGCCTACGATAATATCCGTAGTAAACGAAAAATCCGGAACAATGCTTCTCGCATGGCGTATTGTTTCCATATATTTTTCTATAGTATACCGCCGATTCATTTTTTCAAGTATATCGTTGCTTCCGCTCTGAACCGGAAGATGAAGATGTCTTTCCGCCTTATCGCAGCTTAGCATCGTATCTATAAGCTCAGGTCCCGCGTCCTTCGGATGAGAAGACATGAAACGTATTATAAAGTCGCCGTCGAGCTTATTTATACTCTCAAGCAGCATACGGAAATCTATTCCGGTTCCGAGATCATTTCCATATGAATTAACGTTCTGGCCCAAAAGCATTATTTCCTTATACCCTTGAGAAATAAGCTCCCTGACTTCGTTGAGAATATCCTCCGGCAGACGGCTTCTCTCCCGTCCCCTTACATAAGGAACAATACAATATGTGCAGAAATTATTACAGCCGTACATTATAGGCACGGACGCCTTAAAGCTGCTGTCTCTTATCTGTTCAAGTCCCTCGACTGACATATTGTATTCGTTTGTATCAAACGCTTTTTTCTTTCCGTTTAATTTTTCATAAAGAAGAAAGGGAAGTCTGTCAAGCGCTGACGTACCGAACGCAATATCCACAAACGGATAGGACTTCTCAAGCTTTTTTATTACATGCTCAAGTCCCGCCATGCAGCCGCATAAACCAATTATCATTTTTGGATTCTGTTCCTTACAGCGCTTTAAAAATCCCAGATTTCCGAATACCCTGTCCTCGGCGTTCTCTCTGACAGCACAGGTATTAAATATAACAAAATCGGCGTTTTCCGGATTATCTGTGAAGCCATATCCCATCTTTGCGAGCATTCCCTTTATTTTTTCACCGTCTGAGAAATTAAGCTGACATCCGTAGCTGTGTACGCATGCAAGCGGCGGACTATCAATAAGAGAAATTATTTCCGAAACCGCGTTTATATATTCCGCAGCAGTCATTTCCTTGTTCAAGTCAAACCTCCGTATGAAATAATCATACCATTAAATTCTTCTGATCATTTCCAGAACTATTTCAGCAACGCGTTTAGCGGCAATTTTTTCAAACTCGTCAAATGACATTTCCCCGTTATCATCCGAATTATCGGAAATACACCTTAAGCTAAGAAACGGAATACCGTTAATAAAAGCGCAGTGACCGACCGCCGAGCTTTCCATATCTACAGCAAGCGGTGAGAATTTACCGCATATTTCCTTTTTTATTTCGCTGCTTGAAATAAACGATTCTCCGGAAACGATCCGACCTATATGCCTTGCATAATGAAAATCATCGCAGGTTTCACAAGCGATTTTGACAAGGTTTTCGTCTGCTTTGAAAATACTGTTATACGGGGGATAATTGTTTAAAAATCTAAGCTCCAGATCATGCGGGAGAACCTCGTTTGAAACGACTATATCGCATATCTTTACAGAATCGTCCATGCCTCCGGCAACTCCGGTATTAATAATAGCTTCCACATTAAAGCGGTATATCATTACCTGCGCGCACACGGCGGCATTTACCTTTGCAATACCGCAGCATGCGTTTACAATAAGCTTTCCGTCAAAAACATTTATATAAAACTCAAAGCCTGAATGCTTAACAACTGCCGAACCCGCAAGCGTTTTTCTGATATCCGCAAGCTCAGACGGCATCGCTCCTATAATTCCTATAATATTCATTTTTTCCTCCAAAAGTAATCTATACTTTTTTATTATACCAAATTAAATTACATTCCGCAATACCTAAAAACGACAAATTATTTTTTCTTCCCGCGATTTAATTCAGGAAGCTCATCATACATTGCGTTTAGCATATCTTTCAAGCCTTCCGTATTCATTCTGTCAATAACCCTGAGCATTTCCTTTGCTCCCGAATAAAGCATCTCAAACTCTGCGTCAGGCATAAATCTCTTAGCGGCGCTTACCGGCTTAATAAGAAACTTGTTATCATATCTACCTTTCTCTACCTTATCCCTGAAATAAATACATATTCGCCAATCATTTTTCTGTAAGCTATCCCGTCTATGCCGGAAAGTCTTTCCAATACGCTATTCAAATATTCAACGGTCGTTGACATTTTAAATCTTCTTCCTGTTAGTATTTAATAAGTAATTTTTTATAAATCAAAATGCCGTATCCGGTTCAGAATACGGCAAATAAAATTTAGCTTAATTCCTTAAAATAACGGTTTAGCATATCCTGCTTAAGCGTCCAGAGATCAGCAGAAAGATCAACATAATATTTATGAGGATTTTCAAATCTCTTAACTTCGTCCCAGATCTTTGAAAGCTCGCTGTCGCAGTAATCTCTGATTTCATCTATTGAGAATTTTTTATAGACGCATTTTCCGTTTACAAAAACCGGCTTTTGAAGCTCTTCCACAGAAAAATCCTTCAACGTCTTTTTCTTATAGGTAAATTCAGGATCAAAAATCTCATAAGGCTTGCTTTCGTCTATAGACTCGTCGGCAAGCAATATAACATCGGCAAGCGCTTTACCCGTATTTTTACAGAATAATCTGACCGGCTTTTTAAAACCGGGATTTGTAATTTTAACAGCGTTTTCCGAAAGCTTTATCCGCGGAACAATTTTACCGTCCTCTTCGACTGCCGTCAGCTTATAAACTCCGCCGAAAACCGGCTCCGCTTTGCTGGTGACAAGCCTTTCTCCGACTCCGAAGCTGTCAAGCTTCGCTCCCTGCACCAATAGATCGCGTATCAGATATTCGTCAAGAGAATTTGAAGCAACAATTTTATGACCGGTAAATCCTGCTTCATCCAGCATTTTCCTTGCCTTTTTTGAAAGATACGCTATATCGCCGCTGTCAATTCTTATACCGCCGTTATGATAACCCCTTTTATCAAGCTCCTCAAATACCTTAATGGCATTCGGCACGCCTGACTTCAGCACATTATAAGTATCAACAAGCAATACGCAGTTATCGGGATAGCATTCGGCATATGCCCTGAAGGCTTCAATCTCAGATGGGAAAAGCTGTACCCAGCTATGCGCCATAGTTCCCATTGCCGGAACGGAAAATTCTCTGTCCGTTATTGTACACGCCGTCCCTGCACATCCGCCGATATAGGCTGCTCTGGCTCCATAAATCGCTCCGTCCGCACCCTGCGCTCTTCTCGAGCCGAATTCCATTACAGGACGTCCCTGCGCGGCTCTGACTATCCGGCTTGCTTTAGTGGCTATAAGACTTTGATGATTCAGAATGAGAAGCAGCATAGTTTCAATCAACTGAGCCTGAATAACAGGACCTCTGACAGTTACAAGCGGTTCGTTAGGAATATAGGCGTTCCTTCCGGAACAGCCCACACGTCGCATGAAAATTTAAAGTCTTTTAAATAATCAAGAAAATCTTCACAGAATATTTTTTTACTTCTGAGAAAATCAATATCGGAATCCGTAAATTTAATAGATTCTATATAATCTATTACCTGTTCCAACCCGGCGAATATTGCATATCCTCCGTTTTCCGGAACACGTCTGAAAAACATATCGAAATAAACGATCGTATCTCCCATACCGTTTTCAAGATAACCGTTTCCCATTGTAAGCTCATAAAAATCCATAAGCATTGTAAGATTTCTTTTATCAGTCAAAATCAATTCCTCCCGTAAGTTCAATGCCGGCGTTTCTCATAAAAATAAAAGCCGCCGTATTCATAAATACGTTATAATGATTATCGGCGTCGTAGGTTTCCACCATATTTACCGGTACAGCAATTCGACAATGCTTATCAGCCTGATCAAAATATGTTTTGAGAGTAAGACAAAAATTCATAACGCATATATCTGTACAGTCGCCGCATACTATAAAATTCTTTATATTAGGGTTATCAGAAAGAAACCTCTGAAATTCAGGACAATGAAAACCGTTTGTTGAATTCTTCTCTGCTACTATATAACCGCCGATATTTTTCAATTCATCAACAATTTCACTTTCAGCCCCGCCCCTAAGACAATGAACAGGAAAGGATGAAAACTCCTTGGACGACGGACTATGGCAATCTGCAAACGCCACTGCGGGAATATCGTTTGCAACCGCATATTTCAGAAGTTTTTCAACCTGCGGAATAATACCCGCTATATTATTATCGTGAAGAGCCCCTTCGTTTATAAAGCCGTTTATTATATCAACCATAATAACCGCAGTTTCGGAGCTTTCAAAACTGCCCGCTTTTACTGAAGAAAGTGACTTTATATAATCATAAGCGTCTGAAATCATTTTTTCAGATTTTTTTAAAAATAAATCTTTCATAATACACCTCAGTTTATTATCTGCTGTACCGATTTGATTATTCGTTTACGAAATACTCCGCCTAAGCTGATCAAGCATTAAATCATAGGCCGCACTGTTTAGATGTATACCGTCGCCTCCGGAATATTCAGTATTCATATTTCCGCTTTCATCCTTTAATACCGAAGAGCAGTCCACATAATGCAGTTTTTCATTTTTGTAATTCTCAACTGTTATTTTAAGCTGATTATTAGCGCTTATTATGGTATCATTCGCGATATTTCCGCAGTCTGCCGAAACAGGAGTTATCGACATGATATAAATCTCAGATTCCGGACACACCTTCATGACATCTTCGGTAAAGTCCATGTATTTATCCGAAAAATTTTCAGGCGAATATGTATTTATATCATTAAGTCCCATGGATATAACAATATATTCTGGATTTTTATAGCTTAGAATAGTCAGCGCGGCTAACTTTTCTGATCTGTATTCAAAGGTAAAATCCCTTATATTTGACGGTCCTACGCATGGCGCCGCAATAACATCTTCCATTTCCACCTTTTGATATGCCCCGTACCCTAAAGTAACGGAATCGCCGACGAAGGCTATATTTTCAAGGACGCTGTTAAATTGTTCCTCGTTAAGTTCATCATTAACACTGCTATCGGCGGTCTTCGTTTCCATTGCCGGCTCTTTTGTCTCGAAAGCTGCCGTTACGGGTATTTCCTCCTCCGTCTCTGTCGAATAAATAATACCGCCTTCGGCGGCCGCCGTCATATCATTATCAGAATTATTTATTTTCTTACATGAATTAAGAATTAATACCGCCGCAAATATAATTAACAGCGATCTTTTTTTCATAGTGCATACCCTCTATACAAATTAAGGCGAGTTTAAAACCCGCCTTAATTTTATTGATAATAATTATTCAGCGTCTTCCTCGTCATTTTCAGAATTATCCAGCAAAGCACGCATTGAAATACTGATTCTCTTCTTTTCAATATCAATTTCTGTAATCTTCGCTTCAACCTCCTGTCCGACAGAAAGAACGTCAGCTACATTTTCAACTCTCTGATCCGCAATCTGAGAAATATGAATAAGTCCGTCAACGCCCTCTATAATCTGTGCAAACGCTCCGAAAGGAGTAATTGAAACCACTTTAGCGTTTACTACGTCGCCGACTTTATATGTGTTTTCAAACTTAACCCAAGGATTATCCTCAGCCTTCTTGAATCCAAGCGATATTCTGCCGGCTTCCTTATCAAGATCCTTAATATAAACCTCAAGAATATCTCCTACGCTTACCACCTGACTTGGGTGCTTTATCCGGCTCCATGAAAGCTCGGAAATATGAACCATACCGTCTATTCCGCCTAAGTCTACAAAGGCGCCGTAATTAGTAAGGGACTTTACCTCGCCCTTATAAACCTTGCCTATTTCCGCCGTTTCCCAGAACGCTGCCTTAGCGGCTTCCTTCTGAGCCTTCGCAACAGCCTTTATAGAGCCTACTGCTCTGCGGCGCGACTCATTAACCTCGATAATCTTAAGCTCTACCTTCTTTTTAAGAAGCTCCTCAAGATTTTTATCTCTGCTTAATCCTGTCTGTGAAGCCGGAACGAAAACTCTGACTCCGTCAACTGAAACGAGTATACCGCCCTTGACAACGTTTTGAACAACGCCCTCTACGACCTTATCCTCGTCCTTAGCCTTGGTTATATTGTCAAAGCCGACAAGCTCGTCTACCTTTTTCTTTGAAAGCATAACAATGCCGTCCTGATCGTTGATCTTAGTAACAATGAGCTCAACCTCGTCGCCGACGCTTACAACGTCAGAAGGTTTCTTCATAGGATCGTCCGTCAGTTCAGAAAGCGGAACATAACCGGTATGCTTTGTTCCGATATCTACAATTGCTTCACTGTTGTTAAGCGCTGCAATATAGCCTTTAACACGCTCTCCTGTATGTACTTTCTTGAAGGACTGCTCAAGCGCCTCCTCAAAATTAATGTCCTCTAAAATTTCAGCCATGGTATTTTGTACCTCCTTAATTATATAAGCCGGTGTGGATGCCCCGGCAGTAATGCCTATTTTTTCAGCATTATTCAGGTTTAATGTATAAAGCTCGTCCGAATTTTCTATATGATATGAGCAGCAGTTTTCCGAACATACATTAAATAATTTTATTGTATTTGAACTGTTTCTGCCGCCCACAACGATCATTATATCAACCTCTTTAGAGAGCAAAGCTGCGTCGGACTGCCTCCGTGAAGTTGCATTGCATATCGTGTCGAAAACAAGGATATTTTCATTATCCTTGGGAATAACCTTTAGACACTCTCCCCATACTAATATATTATACGTTGTTTGCGCAACAATTGCAAGCTTTTTTTCTAAATTCTTATATTTTTTTTCAAAAAAATCCTTTAATTCAGTTTCATCCTTAAAAACAAAGCAATTCTCACCGCAATGCCCCACAATTCCCTGAACCTCCGGATGGCTTTCGTCTCCCGCAATAAGTATATAATATCCCTCTTCTGATTTTTCACGCACTATTTTATGAATCCTTGCAACAAAAGGACATGTAGCGTCTATATAATCGTTTCCCTTCTGTGAAAGCTCGTCATATATTTTCCTTCCCACCCCGTGAGAACGTATGACAGCTTTTTCATTTTCATCAAGCTCTCCGACGTCTTCAATGATCCGCACGCCCTTTTTCTTAAGATCTTCCACTACGTCACGGTTATGAATAATGGGACCGAGAGTTGCGACTCTGCCGCCGTACTTTTCAAGCTCCTCATATACAAGCTTTACCGCCCTGTCAACGCCGAAGCAAAAGCCGGCGGTCTTTGCTGTTTTTATTTCAGCCATTTTATTCTCCCTCAACAAGATCAGATATAGACCTCATTATCTTTCCTTTTATTTCCTTAAGCTCATGAGGCGTCGGCTCGCTGCTCAGGCTAAGCTCTGCCGGATGTATAGGCTTGCCGTATCTTACTGTTACCCTGGATCTGAAACGCAGCTTTCCGTTATAAACTATTCCCGCCGGAACAACCGGAACGCCGGCTCTTGCGGCAATCAGAGCCACCCCCGTTTTACCCTTTCCTACCTTGCCGGTCTTGCTTCTTGTACCCTCCGGAAAAATAACAAGACGTCTGCCATCTTTTATTTTTGACACCGAATCGTCAATAACGGAAAGATTTCCGGTTCCCCTCGAAACGGGAAACGCTCCCAGTTTTCTGATAAGCCATCCGAAAAGCGGGTTTCGGAAAAGCTCGGCTTTAGCGACAAAGGAAAATTTACTGCATCCAGACGTAACCGCAATCAACGGAGGATCGGCGTAGCTTCTGTGATTAGACGCTATTACATAGCTGCCGGACGGAAGATTTTCACGCCCTTCAACCTTCACATGATAAGCAAAGTAATATATTCCTTTAACGAATCCATAAAGACATCTGAAAAAAATATTCATTTCATTTCACCAATTCCATTTATTTATTAATTTCAGCAATCATTGCTTTCAGCTTATTTTTAACCTCGTCTATCGTCATTCCGGTAGTGTCCAGTAAAACAGCGTCGTCCGCCTGCCTCAACGGTGAAATATCCCTGTGCATATCGTTATAATCACGCTGTTTTATTTCCTCCAGAACCTTTTCATACGTTATATTACTATCTCTTACCTCCAAAAAACGCCGATTCGCCCTTTCCTCAGCGGAAGCCGTCAGAAACACCTTTAAATCAGCGTCCGGCAGCACAACTGTCCCTATATCTCTGCCGTCCATTATAATATTATTTTCAGCGGCTATTTTTTTCTGCAAATCAAATAAATATTTTCTTACCTCCGGCAGCGCGGAAACCTTTGACGCATTCATTGATACGTCCGAGGTTCTGATTTTGTCCGAAACGTCATCTTCGTTTAATATCACATGCTGACTTCCGTTTATAAATTCAAGTCTAATGTTTATTTTATATAACGAAGCTATTAACGAATCGTTATCCAAATCGTTTTCCAAGGCATAAAGAGCGACGGAACGATAAAGCGCTCCCGTATCAACATAAATAAATCCTATTTCCTCAGCCACCGCTTTAGCGATGGAGCTTTTTCCCGCGCCGGCGGGACCGTCTACTGCAACATTTATCATAATTATCTCCATTTTATTTTTATTACATATTCATCGCGGCGCAATATGCGGTTGAAAAGGCAATCTGCAAATTAAATCCTCCCGTATAGCCGTCCGCGTCTATAATTTCTCCGGCAAAAAACAAGGATTTGACCAACTTTGATTCCATAGTTTTAGGATTGATTTCACGAACGTCAACCCCTCCCCTTGTCACTATAGCCTCTTCGATAGGACGAAATGCCTTTACCGTTACCGGAAAAGCCTTAAGAAGCTGAACAAGCTTTAGACGTTCCTCGCGGGTAACCTGATTTATTCTGCGGTCGCCGTTTATGCCGGAAAGTCTGACTGCTACCGGTATAAGCTTGGCAGGCAAAGCTTTGACAAGGAATTTCCGAATATGCGGTTTATATTTTCACTGAAATCCCTTTGAATCCTTAAATCAAGCTTTTGATCAGTAAGACCCGGCTTAAGATCAATTTTAACAGTATATCTTCCGGGTGTGATCTGTTCAATATGAGAGCTTGCGCTCAATACAAGAGGACCGGATATTCCAAAATGCGTAAAAAGCATTTCTCCTATATCGCCGTATATTTTTTTTCGCCGTCGTAAAGCGAAAGATTAACATTTTTTAAAGAAAGCCCCATCATATCAGAACAGTATTTTTCTTCGCATACAAGGGGAATAAGCGCAGGCTCAAGCTTTGTCACCGTATGTCCCGCTGATTCAGCGATTGCATAGCCTCCGCCCCGGGAACCGGTCTGAGGATAAGATTTGCCTCCTGTTGCAATAAGAACCGAGCGACTATAATAGTTCTTACCGGAGGTTTTCACACCGCGGCAGATTCCGTTTTCAATAATTAAACCCTCCGCCTTTTCAGGTATTATTTTTACGTCTGCCGAACGTAGCTCGCGTTCCATAGCGTCAACAATATCGGACGACTTATCGCTTACCGGAAAAACTCTGTTTCCCCTTTCCGTTTTAAGAGGAACGCCGGACCATTCAAAGAAATTCATAACGTCTTCAGAAGAAAACTGTGAAAAGGCGCTGTAGAGAAACCTGGAATTTCTGGGTATATTCCTTATAAGCTCTTCGCTTGAGCAGTTATTTGTTACATTGCATCTTCCCTTGCCGGTTATAAGAAGCTTTTTTCCGATCCTCCCGTTAGGCTCCAGAATTATCGTCTTATTTCCAAGCCTTCCGGAATGTATCCCCGCCATTGCTCCGGCGGCTCCTCCGCCTATTATAATTACTTCAGCGTCCATTGTCAGCTCCATAATCCGTTTTGCAGCTTTATTATTTCTTTTCTGCGTCTGATCGTCGCTTCTTTATCAGCAACATATCTGCCGTTTATCATAATAAGAACGTCGCCTTCTTTGACTTCGGGAGCGACGGAGCTTATGTCAACCTCCAGCCGTTTATCTCCGTTTTCTATAATTGCAAAACGATCCTCAAACCTTTCAAGTATAAGCAAGTTCTATTCCCCCTTCTCAGTTTTTATCTTTAATCCGTCCTCTGACGATGTAAAGACTATAGTACCGTCTAAATCGGTTCTGTAAATCCGGTCTGTATGCTTTCTGATTCTTTCAACAGCGTCCTTATTCGGATGATTGTATGAATTACCCTGACCGCACATTATAACCGCATAATCAGGATCAGTTATTTCAAGGAACTCCCTGCTGTTGGAAGTGCTGCTTCCATGATGCGCGGCTTTAAGCACGTCGATTTGTGAAAGACGTCCTGTTTCTATTATATCCTTTTCAGACTTTTTTTCAATATCTCCCGTAAATAAAAAACTATCCGCGCCGTGAGTAAGCACAGCGGCCGCTGAAAAATTGTTTAAATCGCTGTATTCATTTACGGGGGAAAGAATTTCAAGCTTACATTCTCCGATTTCATAAATGCTTCCCGGTAAGGCCGCAGTAAGCTTGAGTCCATTGTTTTTAACACTCAAAAGAAAGCTTTCATAAAATTTGGAGGTCGGATTCATGTCGTATGGAAGTTTTGGCAATATTATATTCTCAACATCAATATTATCAATAATTTCCGACGCGCCTCCCATATGATCGGAATGCGGATGAGAAAGCAGCATATAATCTATTTTATCTATTCCCTGATTCCCTATATATTCGCATATTTTCTGAGCATATTCCTTTTCGCCGGTATCGATAAGCAGCGTTTTGCCGTCAGATATAACAAACGTACAATCACCCTGCCCCACGTCGATAAAATGTACTTCAGCCGTACCCTCAGTATGTATAGGATTGCTTTCTCCGAACAGCTCTTTCCAATCCTCAAAGGTAAATATACCAAGGAAATGGGCTGCCGAAAGGCCTATTAAAATAACTGTAAATAAAGCGGCTATACGGGCTGTAAATCCTCTGCTTACTTTTTCTTTCCTTTTGTGTTCCGCCATTTTCCCCCGACCTTCCTAACGTTACGATTATTCTTTTTTTCAGCTTTTCCTATATTCTTTTCAGGCGTAACAAGACAGTTTTTTCCATAGCCTATCAAATCGGTTCTTCCGGCTTTTTTCAGAGCAGAAATAACGATTCTCTTGTTTTCCGGTTTAAAATATTGCAGAAGGGTTCTCTGCATCTTTTTTTCCTCCGGAGTTCTGGGAACGTAGACCTCCTCCATGGTATAGGGATCAAGTCCGGTATAAAACATGCACGTTGAAAGCGTTCCCGGTGTAGGATAAAAATCCTGGACCTGCTCCGGCCGCATATTGTTTTTTTTAAGAAATACCGCTAATTCAATAGCTTCCTTCAGAGTGCTGCCCGGATGAGACGACATTAAATAAGGAACCAGATATTGCTCCTTACCTATTCCCTTGGTTATTTCATAGAACTTTTTCTGAAATTTTTTATATGCCTCTATATGAGGCTTACCCATTTTATCAAGCACCGCTGCCGAGCAATGCTCCGGAGCCACCTTTAACTGGCCGCTTACATGATTTTTTATAAGCTCTTTTATAAATTCGTCGCTCTCGTCCTCCATCAGATAATCGTATCTTATTCCTGAACGGATAAACACCTTTTTTACGCCCTTGATTTTTCTTAATTTTCTTAAAATATCAATATATTCACTGTGATCCGCTTCAAGATTCGGACACGGCTCCGGAGCAAGACACTTCTTTCCCTTGCAAAGCCCCAGCTTAATCTGCTTTTCACAGGAAGGTTTTCTGAAATTTGCCGTCGGACCTCCAACGTCGTGAATATAGCCTTTAAAATCTGGCATTTCAGTAAGTCTTCTTGCCTCGTCAAGTATTGATTCTTCGCTTCTGCATGTTATCCTTCGCCCCTGATGAAGAGCGATCGAACAAAAATTGCAATAGCCGAAACAGCCCCTGTTATGTGTAATTGAAAACTTGACCTCTTCTATTCCCGGCACTCCCCCGACGCTTTCATACGAAGGATGATACGCCCTCATATAAGGAAGACTGTAAATCCTGTCAAGCTCTTCGGTAGTCAGGCTATATGAAGGCGGATTCTGAACAAGCATCATTTTTCCGTGACGCTGTATAACGGTTTTTCCATAAACCTCGTCCTGCTGGTCATATTGCTGCCTGCATGATCTTGCATACGCCTTCTTATTTTCCTTTACCTGTTCATAAGACGCGCATTCAGCCGCGCCGATAGGAGTATTTATAGGCTCGGTAAGATAACAGGTACCTCTGATATTATGTATATCGGATATACTTTCACCGCCGTCAAGACGTCTGGCAAGCTCTTCAATCTGATGCTCGCCCATACCGTACATCAGGAGATCGGCGCCGCTGTCCAAAAGAATCGAAGGTCTTACTAAATCGTCCCAATAGTCATAATGAGCAAACCTGCGCAGAGAAGCCTCAAGTCCGCCTATAGCTATAGGAACGTTCCCGTAAATTTCCCGTATTTTCTTACAGTATACAATAACTGCCCTGTCGGGTCTCTTTCCCGCCTTTCCTCCGGCAGTATAAGCGTCGTCGGAACGTTTCCTTTTAGCCGCCGTATAATGAGCAACCATAGAATCTATATTACCGCCGGTAACAAGAAACGCCAGTCTCGGCTTTCCGTATATTTTGAAATCCCGTTCGCTTTTCCAGTCGGGCTGAGAAATTATTCCGACTGTATATCCAAGAGATTCAAGCAGACGGGTAACTATAGCCGCGCCAAAGCTGGGATGATCGACATAAGCGTCGCCCGTCACATATATAAAATCAAACTGCTTTATTCCGCGTTCTTCCATATCTCCGCGTGAAAGCGGAAGAAATCCGTTCATTAAATACCTCTTTTTACTCTGCCTTTTTATTCATTCTTCTTTCAGCCCACTGCTGCTTCGTCATAAGAACCTTCCTCGGCTTAGCTCCCTCGTAAGGTCCCACGACTCCCATATTTTCAAGCTCGTCTATAATTCTTGCTGCTCTTGCATATCCAAGCTTTAGCTTCCTCTGCAGCGACGACGTGGACGCCTGCCCCATTTCAATAACCACATCTATGGCCTTTTCAATCAGAATCTCGTCGCCGTCGCCTGTAAGATCGCTGGCCGAATCAATTTTTTCTCCTTTTTCCGCAGGCATACTCTGTTCAACTGCCTGAATAATGTCCGTATTGTATTCTGACTCGGATTCGCGCTTGATAAAACCGACAATGGATTCAACCTCGTTAGTCGAGCAAAAGCATCCCTGAACTCGAAGAGGCTTCTGCATACCGTTCGGATAATAAAGCATGTCTCCGTAGCCTAACAGCTTTTCCGCTCCCTGCGTATCCAAAATGGTCCTTGAATCAACCTGCGACTGAACAGACAATGCTATACGGCTTGGAATATTCGCCTTAATAAGACCGGTTATAACGTCAGTCGTAGGCCGCTGTGTAGCTATAATAAGATGCATTCCCGCCGCTCTCGCCATCTGCGCCAGACGGCAGACAGAATCTTCAACCTCCTTGGACGCCGCCATCATAAGGTCTGAAAATTCATCAATCGCAATAACAATCTGAGGAAGTCTTTCAAGACCTTTCTTTTCCGCCGTTTCATTATATCCTCCGAGATCCCTGACGTTATTATCAGCAAAAAGCTTATATCTCCTCAGCATTTCCTGAACGCCCCAGTTAAGCGCTCCCGCCGCCTGTCTTGGATCAGTTACAACCGGAATAAGAAGATGAGGTATTCCGTTATAGGTTGTAAATTCAACCATTTTAGGATCAATAAGAATCAGCTTTACCTCGTCGGGAGTCGAACGGTAAAGCAGCGACATTATTATAGAATTCGTACATACGGATTTACCGGAACCGGTAGTACCCGCAATAATCATATGAGGCATTTTTGCAATATCGCCTACAATAATGTTACCGGCTATGTCCTTGCCGACTGCAAATGCAAGCTTACTCTTGGCATTTTTAAATTCCTGACTTTCAATAACCTCGCGTATTGAAACTATGTCCTGATTAGTGTTAGGTATTTCTATGCCTATCGCTGCCTTGCCGGGTATCGGCGCTTCAATACGAACGCCTGCCGCCGCAAGGTTTAGAGCAATGTCGTCTGAAAGATTGGTTATTTTTGATACCTTTACGCCTGCCGCCGGCTGTATTTCATAGCGTGTAACTCTTGGTCCCCTTTGAATAGCTACAATCCTTGCAATAACGCCGAAGCTTTTCAGAGTACTAATAAGAGTATCCGCTTTTTCCTTGAGCTCTGAAGCTGCTGCCGGATCGTTTGCCTTAGAAACGCTCCTGCTAAGCAGATCAATAGGAGGAAGCATATATTTCTTTGCAGGCGTCAGCCTAATATCGCTCTTCTCAGGAGCAGACATTGCCGCCCTTTCAGCCTTTTCAGCAAAATTTTCCGGCTCATTATCCTTTTCTCCTCCGACTACGGCCTTTTCTACAAGAGCGTCAAGCTCGCTGAGCGCCGGCTTATCCGTTTCCGTCTCGGACAAATTATTTTTTGCCGCTGACGGCATATCCTTTTTTGGCTTACCGGACGAACCTTCGGTAACTGAAGCTCCCGTTCCGTCTATAGGTATGTCGATTTCCGAATCGGGCAGCCCCGCAGGCTCAGACGGCTGAAAATCCGGAGGACGATCGGTTCATCGCTGACGGGAACGTCAACCGCAAAGTCATCCGGAACCGTATCAGTTTCCACTCCGCCGGAATTCGCAAGATTTATAGCCTCCTGCTCCTCGTCATACTCCCATTCTTCGTATGCGTCCAGTATTTTATTTTCTTCCCTAATTGCCCGCAGCGAATAATACATTTTTACAAACGGCTTATAGAAAACGCCGAAAAACTGAAATAAGGTCAGATTTGAAAGCAGCATTATAAATATAAACAGCAATATGCATACAATGATCTTCGAGCCTATGCTTCCGAATATTTTTATAAGCGGCCAAGCAATAAGCGCGCTTAATAAACCTCCGCCCTCAAGCTGTAATCCGGATTCGTAGAGAAACCTGCATTTCTCAGTAAAAGTATTGCCGTCCGCTTCTCCTACAAACATTATCTGTACGACAGAGCTGCTAAGAAGAGTCAGTCCTACTCCCCAAGCGGCGCGCCCTGCTACGGTCTGCTGCGATTTTTCCATACTGATGAGCAGAGCGGTATAAATCAAAATAACAGGCACCAGAAATACGGCTATGCCAAAAAGTCCCCTTAAAAGATTATGTATAAAAAGCCATCCGCTGCTGCCGCTTATAACGGTAAACAAAAAATCAGTATTCCGAAAGCAAACAATATGACAGACCAAAACTGATTAACCGGATCCTTCTGCGCCTGAACCGCAGTCCTGCTCCTTTTAGCGGTTGACGCGGCTTTTTTTGTATCTGCTTTTTTAGCTGTATTTTTTTTGCCGAAGCAGTACTTTTCTTTTTCCCCTCCGCCACGTTTCATTGTCCTTTCCAGATTTTATTTAAAGTATTCCACTATATTCATTCCAACTGAATGCTCAAATATACCTATTCCTATAACTGCGATTCCTAAAATAAACGTATATATAGCGAAAACCTTGAACTTATCCGATTTAACAAGCCAATTCACCATTTTAATCGCACATATTCCAACAATTGCAGATACTATAAAACCAACAGCAAAATTCACAAAATCAAACTCAAGAGCCTTCTGCTCAACGGCATCCTTTACCTGAAGCAGGCAGCCGCCGAGTATTGCGGGTATGCCGAGAATAAATGAATACTGCACCGCCGTTTCTCTCTCAAAGCCGCAGAACAGACCGCTGGATATTGTCGATCCAGATCTCGAAATTCCGGGCAGAAGAGCAATTCCCTGAAATGTTCCGACCGTAACGGCGTTTTTTGTTGTTATATCGCCGAACTTTTTATTTCCCTTAACGCATCTGTCAGAAATAAAAAGAATAACGGAGGTATAAAGAAAGCATAAACCCTCGATTATAATATCGCTGTCCTCGGCAGCTCTTTCAAAGTAATCCTTAAATATGTAAAACGGTATTAGCATAGCGAGCGATATAACCATCATAATAATAGCTCTTCTCTGAGGATTCATGGCTTTCCACTTGAATTTTCCCGTAAATATATCTTTAATAAGATAAAACAGTTCAACTAACAGCTCGCAGATTGTTTTTCGAAATGCAATAAAAACTGCAACCAGCGTACCAAGATGAAGCACGGCTGAAAAAAGCAAAGCGCCTTCCCCGTTATTTCCGGTAAAATGCTGATAAAGCGATAGATGACCTGAGCTTGATACCGGAAGAAATTCCGTAAGCCCCTGGATAATTCCCTGCATTAAAGCTTCTAAAAATGACATATTTATCTCCTTCTGCCGCACCGACCGATACATAACCTAACAAAATCTCATGCGGCTCTCAGAGATTTAATATGTACCGCCGTAGCCGCTTCATGGCAGCGGCGGGCCGTATTGCCTAACGTATGATTTTTTACAAGCGATAAAAAAGCTCATTCCGCCTTTTGAATATAATTTTTGTAATACTCGTCTTTCTGAAGAAAAAAATAAGGATCGGTAGAAAACGATTCTGAGTTTTGCGCCTCAGGCTGTTTTGGCTCTTCGTAAAATATATCCAAAGGATCTATTATTGTATGAATAATCATTTTTCATCCTCTCCGTTTTCCTCGTTGTCAGGATATTTTTCTCCGGACTGTTCTATAAGATCATAAAGACACTCGATAGCGTCGCTTAATCCGCCTAAGCTGTCTATAAGTCCGATTTCAACGGCCTTTGCTCCGTCAACAACGGTTCCGACATCCATTACAAGTTCTCCTGTCTTCATCATGAGACTTCGGAAATCATCCTCGCTTATACCGCTGTTTGCCGTTACAAAGTTCACGATTCTGTCCTGCATTTTATCAAAATATGAAAGCGTCTGAGGCACTCCCAAAACAAGTCCGTTCATTCTTACCGGATGTATGGTCATAGTCGCGGACGGAACGATAAACGACTTCATCGCGCTGACTGCAAGGGGAACGCCGATTGAATGACCGCCCCCGACAACAAGGGATACGGTCGGCGTTTTCATGCCCGCTATAAGCTCCGCAATTGCCAGTCCCGCCTCGACGTCGCCTCCGACTGTGTTCAGTATAATAACCAGCCCTTCAATAGTTCTGTCCTGTTCTATCGCAACAAGAGCCGGCATTATATGTTCGTATTTTGTGGTCTTATTCTGCGACGGAAGAACATAATGTCCCTCCACCTGTCCTATAACAGTAAGGCAATGGATAAGGTGCTTTGCATTATGAGAAACAACCTCGCCGGTTTTTTCTATCAGTTCCGCACGGTCAAGACTTTCGTCCGTATCCGAAGCTCCGTTTTCGTCGTCTTTATCGTTGTTATTTTTTTCGTTTTCATCATAATCCTGTGATTTCATTCAAATCCGCCTTTCATTCAAATAATAATATTATTATTCTCAGCGGTGAATTTATACACTTATTTTAATTATAATCGATTTCACATTTAATGTCAATTAAACTTCCTGTAAAATAAGAAGTATATAAATTAGACAGCAAGAAACAGACGGAAAAAATAAAAATCCCGACCTCAAATTACTTTTACTTCAGGGTAATATATATATTACATTACATGTTAATTACATTCATAGATATCTGTATAATGTTATTTTCAACAAGACGAGGCCTGTCCGTAACGGACAAGCCTCTTCAATTATAATATTTCTTCAAGCTTATTTCTTATATCAGCATTTCTTGCAGCGTAATCTATATTCATGGGCTTTATTTTCCCGTTAGCATAATCATACATTCCCTGAAGAATACCCTCCGTACTGTCCTCTACAAGATATCCGCCGTATTTTTTCAAAAAGTTGCTCGGACCATGTACATCAGTAGAAAAAACAGGTATTCCAAGAGAATCTGCCTCCAGCATTACTAATCCCAGTCCCTCATATACAGATGATAAAATAAACAGGCTGCACCTTTTCAGTATAGGCATAGGATTCTGCACAGATTTTATTATAGCTATATCGTCCCAGCAGTCTGTGTTTCTTGCCTTTTGAATAGTTTTTCCGTAAAGATTGCCGGCTCCTCCGATAATTATGAGCTTAGATTCCGGATAATCTCTGTGAAAAGCCTCAAAAGCGTCTATCAGACGAAAATGTCCTTTTTCAGGAGAAAAACGACCTATTGTAATAAATTTTATTCCGTTTGAATTCAAAATATGATTAATGCCATTGGCATGAGGACAGAAAATCTCAGTATCCTTCTGAAATTCAACCGGCATATCTCCTTTAAGAATAACTAATTCATGATTATGAAAATTACTTATAACTTTAATGTTATCCTTTCTTCCGCTTATCTGATAAGTTGGTTCCACAATATCCTCAGAAACCGCCACAACATTATCGCATACGTTATAAGCCCAACGCAGCAGATATTCGCTCTGATTATTTCTGGTTTCGATTTCCTGTACCATATCATTATGCACAAAAATAGTTTTTCTCGCATCAAACTGCGTAAGCATTATAATTATATTATTTTCATACCCATTAAAATGTATTACATGATCAAATTTTATACCGTAAAAATGCCGTCTGATCTCTCTTGAATATGATTGTCCAAGTATTTTTTGTTTTTTTTCGTTTCTCTGCCATGCTTAACCATTGAATATA
>ENA-OQCO01000240-OQCO01000240.1-human-gut-metagenome-genome-assembly--contig:-NODE-240-length-32315-cov-4.385454_pt1 | contig 32315 bp, 26 predicted proteins | sample MGYA00242500_ERZ504582 | MGnify/ENA primary metagenome ERZ504582 (study PRJEB26092, sample SAMD00036346) | human gut metagenome | host: Homo sapiens | study: EMG produced TPA metagenomics assembly of... | reverse complement strand
CCATTATAAACAAGAAATCTAAAACATAGTCAACGCATTGCGTTGACTATGAAAATGATGTTTATTTCCTTTTGTTGCTCTCGCAAAGGCTAACGCCGTTGTGTTCAAGCCGCCAAACAGCGAGCTGTTTGGCTATCGTTAGATGCATAAACGGAAAGTATTTGTGGGCTTTGCCCACACCCACGACCTTTTGAAAAGGTCGACCAAACTCTTATAATTCCTTGATAAAGCAATCCGCTAAACCACAATTTACCCCAACTTTTAATAAAGAACCTAAAAAAACTTTAATAATAACCGCAAAAAACCGCTTGATGCATAAAACACCAAGCGGTTAAATATTTTTTATTTAAAATCAGCCGTTAAAAGAATAGTTTGGAGCTTCCTTTGTAATCTGAATGTCGTGTGGGTGGCTTTCACGAAGACCTGCACCTGAAATTCTTACAAACTGTGCTTTCTGATGAAGGTCAGAAATAGTTGCACAACCTGTGTAACCCATACCGGACTTAAGACCGCCCATAAGCTGATAAATTGTGTCGCCGAGAGTTCCCTTGTAAGGTACTCTGCCTTCAACACCTTCCGGAACAAACTTGTTGTTGCTTGCCTGGAAGTATCTGTCGGAGCTGCCTTTGCCCATAGCGCCAAGGCTGCCCATACCACGGTAAACCTTGAACTGTCTGCCCTGATAAATCTCTTTTTCTCCCGGGCTTTCTTCGCAGCCTGCAACAAGTGAGCCGACCATAACTACGCTGCCGCCTGCCGCAAGAGCCTTAACTATATCACCGCTGTACTTGATACCGCCGTCTGCAATAACCGGTACACCGTACTTAGATGCCTCACAAGCCGCATCGTAAATTGCTGTAATCTGCGGTACGCCGATACCTGCAACAATTCTTGTTGTACAGATAGAACCCGGACCGATACCAACCTTTACTGTGTCTGCGCCTGCCTCAATAAGAGCCTTGGCAGCCTCTGCTGTAGCAATGTTTCCGGCAACGAGCGGAACATTAGGATAAGCCTTTTTAACTTTGGCAACTGTTTTTATAATGTTTGAGTTGTGACCGTGAGCGGAGTCGAGGAAGAGTACATCGACCTGTGACTCAACAAGAGCGGCAACTCTGTCGAGAACATCTGCTGTAGCGCCGATAGCCGCACCGCAGAGGAGTCTGCCTTTGTCATCACGGGCTGAATTAGGATACTGAACCGACTTTTCAATATCTTTAATTGTAATAAGTCCCTTAAGGCTGCCGTCAGAGCCTACAAGCGGGAGCTTTTCAATTCTGTGTTTACGGAGAATTTCCTGTGCCTGCTTTAATGTTGTGCCTACAGGAGCGGTAACAAGGCTTTCGTAAGTCATAACGTTTGCGATAGGCTGGTTAAAGTCAGCGCCGGTCATAAAGCGAAGGTCACGGTTTGTGATAATACCTACAAGTTTGCCGTCACGGCAGATCGGAACACCGGAAATTTTATATTTGCCCATAAGGTCGTTAGCGTCACGGACTGTATTTTCAGGAGAAAGGAAGAACGGATTTACAATAACACCGTTTTCACTTCTCTTAACACGGTCAACCTGGTCAGCCTGCTTTTCAATGCTCATATTCTTATGAATAGCACCGATACCGCCCTCTCTGGCAATAGCAATAGCCATTGCGGTTTCGGTTACAGTGTCCATTGCAGCAGTAACAACAGGAGTGTTAAGCTTAATATTTTTTGTAAGATTTGATGAAATATCAACATTCTTAGGTTCTACATCAGACTCACCGGGGATGAGAAGAACATCATCAAAGGTAAGACCTTCTTTGCCGAATTTCTGATTGTAATCTGTATTCAACATAAACTATCCTCCATTTTCCTTTTCTCATACATAATTGTTTATTATTAAATTTTATTATATCAAATAATTCACTCAAGTGCAACAGATAATTTGCAGTTTTTAAAATTTTTATAACGAATTTTCTGAGCCTGTAAATAAGACGGCATTTTGTGAATAATATAAAATGTTTATAAAGTATTATTGTGTATTCGGCAATTGTACTTCGTTGTTTTCAATAGTATTTTAATGTTTTAATATGCAAAATGACAAAAATATTTTGCTTTTTAAGATGTATAAAAAACGCTTTTTATAAACTTTATTACAACATCAAAAAATCCTTGCTTTAAAAACTTATGCGTATTATAATATAGGATAGTTATTTGGCTTATGATTTACGAAAGGACAGATTTTATGCCTTTTATAGATGTTAAAACTAATGTGACTTTCTCAAAGGAGAAAGCAGACGAACTTATGAAAGAGCTTTCCGGTTCGCTTAAGGCAATCGGCAAGAGCGAGGCGTATGTTATGTGCGCCGTTAATGACGGATTAAAAATGAGTTTTCAGGGCAGCAGTGACGAGCCTGCGGCAATAGTTGAAGTAAAACTTCTGGGCAAGGGTACAAAAGACGGCTATGCCAAAGTTACCGAGAATATCTGCAATATTATGCAGAAAAACGGCATTGCGGGCAAGCGTTGCTATGTTAAGTACGATGAAGTAGAGCATTGGGGTATGGACAGCTTTATGTTCTGAAAACAGACTGTTATTTACCGAATAATTATCTATATATTTTACGGGAGAAAGAGTTATTATGAGAATTGTTGTTCTTGCAGGCGGATTAAGTACAGAGCGTGATGTATCAATATCTTCGGGTATTAAGGTAGCGTCTGCTTTGCGTGAAAAAGGTAACGAAGTAGTTTTGCTTGATGTATTTATGGGTTACGAAGAGAATTTCTGCGACATTGACGCACTCTTCAAGCACAATTACAGCTTTACGGACAGCCTCGGTGTCGGCACGGAAATTCCCGACATTAAGACAGTCAAGGAGAACCGCCTTGATAAATCATCAAAATTTATCGGTATGAATGTTATTGAAATCTGCGCCGAGGCAGATATTACATATCTTGCTCTTCACGGCGGTGAGGGAGAGAACGGTCAGATTCAGGCTACACTTGACCTTTTCGGCATCAAATACACGGGTTCGGGTTATCTCGGCTCTGCGCTTGCCATGAATAAGGCGCTTACAAAGAGCGTACTTATTCAGAACAGAGTTACAACCCCTGCGGGCAGAGTTTACAAGTCAGCCCAAGACGCAGAGGATTGGAGTTACTATCCATGTGTTGTAAAGCCGTGTTCGGGCGGTTCAAGCGTAGGCATTACAAAGGCAGAAAACAGAGCGGAGTATTTAGAGTCTGTAAAAGAGGCTTTCAAATATGAAAAAGAAATCGTAGTTGAGCAGTTCGTAGATGGCAGAGAGTTCTCAGTAGGCGTTATCGGCGGCAGAGCATTGCCTCCGATTGAGATTATTCCTAAGACAGGTTTCTACGATTATGTGGCAAAGTATCAGGCAGGCGCAACAGACGAAATTTGCCCTGCTGACATTACTGCAAGCGAGGACGATGTTCTTCGTAAAGCTGCCGAGGCTGCGTTTAAGGCTCTCAACTTGCAGAGCTATGCAAGAATTGACTTTATTCTTGATAAAGTATCGGGCGAGGCTTATTGTCTTGAGGCAAACTCACTTCCCGGTATGACTCCGACAAGCTTGCTCCCACAGGAGGCAGCGGCAGAGGGTATTGACTATCCGTCACTTTGCGAAAAAATCATTGAAGTTTCTCTTGAGAAATACAATTAATAAAACAGAGGTGTTTTGCCGTGAACGAGGCTGTACTTCTTTATAATTATAAAGGCGACAGACTGAAAGCCGTAAGAAATACGCTTTTGTCTATGAAAATACCTGTAAAAACAGCGGCGAAAAAGGACTTTTCAAAGCCTATAGGAACATTGTTCGGATTAAAGGATATTGAACCGTTGCCCGACGATTCTCCGAACTTTGACGATGAGCTTATGGTTATCAAGGATTTTCCACACCTTACATTTAATGTTATGCTTAAAAAACTTGAAAGCCACGGCATAAATAAAATGCCCCTCATTTGCGCCCTCACTCCCGACAACAGCCGTTGGAGCGGAAACAGACTTTATCAAAAAGTCAGCGAGGACCATTTAAAAGACAATAACCTTAAGGTTAAATTATAATTTACGGTTTTGCAGAGCGGTATCGGTATAAATATCGCCCTGCTTTTGTTTTTGCTTTTTTAAGTGACGGGTGAATGATTTGGCAAAGTAACAATTGGGTGACAAGGCTGTCTTCTTTTATTGTAAAAATTTGTCTTAAACAGTGCATTAAAAACCTAAATTTTAATATCTTTTTCCGTAATGTAAAAATTACAGAATTTTTACGGATATTTTGTAGGAATTAGCAAATTTATCTTACCTTTTTTACTTGATTTATTTTGGTTTTTGTATTACTATAATAGATGTATGATTTTTTTAAAAAGAAAAAGGGGATCTCTATGAAAAAAGTTATTTCATTGGCGCTTGCGGCCGTAATTTGTTCGGCTTCAATGCTCCTTGCCGCTTGTGGTGGCAGCACAACAAAACCATTGCAACTGTTGATGACCTTGAGGGCGCAAAAATCGGCGTTCAGCTCGGTACAACAGGCGACATTTATGCAAGTGATTACGAGGAAAAGGGTTCAACTGTAGAACGCTTTAACAAGGGTGCAGACGCTGTTTTGGCTCTTACACAGGGCAAGATTGACTGCGTTATCATCGACAGCGAGCCTGCTAAGGCTTTTGTTGCCGCTAATGACGGTCTTAAGATTCTTGACGAACCGTTTGCGGAAGAAGAATATGCAATCTGCGTAGCTAAGGACAATACAGACCTCCTCGGCAAAATCAACACAGCTCTTGCAGAGCTCAAAGCTGACGGTACAACAGAGTCAATCGAAAAGAACTTCATCGGCGACGATACAAAGGGAAAAACACCTTATGTAACTCCTGCAGGAACAGATTATCCGAACGGCGAGCTTCATATGGCAACAAACGCTTTCTTTGAGCCTTACGAGTATTATGACGGCGACACAGTAGTAGGTATTGACGCATCTATGGCACAGGCTATCTGCGACAAACTCGGATACAAGCTTGTTATTGACGATATGGACTTTGATTCTATCATAACATCTGTTCAGACAGGCAAGGCTGATTTTGGTATGGCAGGTATGACAGTAACAGATGAAAGATTACAGTCAATCAACTTCTCTGACAGCTATACAACAGCTACTCAGGTAATTATAGTTAAAGAATAATTAAAGATTTTTCCGGAAAGGCAGCATAAAAGCTGCTTTTCTGATATATAAAGGAATTTAACATATGGATAAGTTTTTTCAAGAAATAGCTGCGAGCTTTCAGAGAACTTTTATTAATGACGACCGTTGGATGCAGTTTTTAAGAGGTCTTGGAGTAACGATTGAAATCACAGTCGTTGCTGCCGTTATAGGTATTATCCTCGGTTTTTTAATCGCTATGGTTCGTTCGACTTACGACAAGAACCTTACCGGTAAAAAATGCAGAAAGCCCGAGTGATTATTTACTCAAGTTTTTAAATGTTCTCTGCAATATCTATATTACTGTAATCAGAGGTACTCCTGTTGTAATTCAGCTTATGATTATGTATTACATCATATTTTCATCGTCAAGAAACGGAATTATCGCAGCGGTACTCGCATTCGGTATCAATTCAGGCGCATATGTAGCCGAAATTGTGCGTTCGGGTATTATGTCAATCGACAAAGGTCAGTTTGAGGCAAGCCGTTCGCTCGGATTTAATTACAGCAGCACAATGCTCCATGTAATTCTTCCGCAGGCTTTCAAAAATGTTTTGCCTGCACTCGGCAACGAGTTTATTGTGCTTGTAAAGGAAACTTCGGTTGCCGGTTATGTTGCACTCCAGGATCTTACTTATGTGGGCAATCTTATTCGTTCAAGAACTTACGAGGCATTTTTCCCGCTTATTTCAGTTGCGGCAATCTACCTTGTTATAGTATTGATTCTGACATACTTCCTCAAAAAACTTGAAAGGAGGTTGCGCAGCAGTGACCACTAATAATGATATTTTAATTAAGGTCGAGGGACTGAAAAAGTATTTTGGCAATAACGAAGTGCTCAAGGGCATTAATGCCGAAATTCACAAGGGCGATGTAATGGTGGTTATCGGTGCGTCTGGTTCGGGTAAATCAACTTTTTTGCGTTGCCTTAACCTGCTTGAAGAGCCGACAGACGGAAAAATCATTTTTGACGGCATTGATATTAACGACAGAAATGTAGATATAAACCTCCACCGCAGAAAAATGGGTATGGTGTTTCAGCAGTTTAACCTTTTCCCTCATATGACAGTGCTTAAGAATATGATTCTCGGCCCTGTAAAACTTCTTAAAAAGAGTAAGGAAGAGGCTACCAAAGAGGCAATGGAGCTGCTTGAAAGAGTAGGGCTTGCAGACAGAGCAAATGACTATCCGTCACAGCTTTCGGGCGGTCAAAAACAGCGTGTGGCAATTGTCCGTGCGCTTTGTATGAATCCGGAGGTAATGCTTTTTGACGAGCCTACTTCCGCACTTGACCCCGAAATGGTAGGCGAAGTTCTTGAAGTAATGAAAAGGCTTGCAAAAGACGGAATGACAATGGTGGTTGTAACTCACGAAATGGGTTTTGCCCGTGAAGTAGGTACAAATGTTGTATTCGTTGATAAGGGCGTAATCGTAGAGCAAGCACCGCCGCAGGAATTCTTTACGAACCCTAAGAATGACAGATTAAAGGAATTTTTGTCAAAGGTTTTTTAATTAAATAAACAATATGACAGTCTGATAAACAGTGCGTTTGTCAGACTGTTTTTTGTGCGATTTTTAACGGTTGCTAAACAATTATAAAAGGTTGGTCAACCTTTAAAAAGGCTTGACCTGAATTTTTAAATTATTTTGCTTAACCCGCCTGCTATACCATAATTTCCTCCAATTCTTAATAAAGAACCGTTTATAAAATATTTTCGAGATTTACTTACATTTACAATTTTTAAAAATTAAAATAATTTGCAAGCAATTGCTTGCATTTGCCGTCATAGGTGAATATAATATAGTTAAAGGAGCGTGATTTATATGGCAAATACTTCAGCAGTTTATGCCCGTATTGATACAGGCTTGAAAGAAAATGCGGAAAATATACTTGCACAGCTTGGTATTACTCCGTCAAGTGCAATTCAGATGCTTTACAGTCAGATTGTACTTACAAGAAGTCTACCCTTAAATCTTCAACTTCCTGTGGTTAAACCGACTGCTATCGGTTCAATGACTCAATCTGAATTAAATGCCGAATTAATAAAGGGTGAAGAATCTATAAAAGCAGGAAAAACCTATACGGCAGATGAGGTGGACGCTGAACTTGCAAAGGAATTCGGTATATGAATAAGTTATATTCGGTTGTGTACTCTCCGAAAGCAAAGGACGATTTAAAAGAAATTTATACTTATATTGCTTTTTATACGGTAGACACCCGCAGTTTGACCGTTACGGTTATCCGTATTTTTTACGGAGGGCAGGACATTGCAAATATTGCAGCGGATTTTGAAAACTTATAAATTGCGATTATCAGCTGTTGATAAAATCTCAACACCTTTTTACCTCAAAATCGGCATTGATATTTCTTTACACGCTGTCGGGTGTTGCGTTTTAGGGCAAAATAATCTCCACAGGATTTATTTTCCTGTGGAGAATTTTATTTGCCTAAAAATCAAAATTTCTGAAAAATTTTTGCTTTTTTAGAAAAAAGCCCTTGACAACCTCCCTTTGGTAGCGTAAAATAGTACAATGTACCATAATGGGGTTATGTACCGACGCAGTCGGACAAATCGTCAAAAAAATTTATCTTACAGGGGGATATTATCACAAAATCTCCAAAGTGTCAAGAGGTTTTTTTGACAGGGGCATTGCCCTCAAATTTATTAAGGAGTGATACGCCTATGGTTAATGTCAAACCCGTTAAGCTCGGCAATCGTGAACGAATGAGCTTTGGCAAAATCAATGAAGTTATTGATATGCCTAACCTTATTGATGTCCAGAAGCAGTCTTATCAGTGGTTCCTTGACGAAGGTCTTAAAGAAGTATTTAAGGATGTGTCGGGAATTACCGATTATCAAAATAATCTTGTGCTTGATTTTATTGATTACTCTATTGATGTTGATCACCCAAATTACAGCATTGTAGAATGTAAGTCAAGAGATGCTACATTCTCTGCCGCTTTGCGTGTTACAGCAAGACTTTTAAACAGAGCTACAGGTGAGATTAAAGAGAGCAATGTGTTTATGGGCGATTTCCCGCTTATGACACCGAGCGGCACATTCATCATCAACGGTGCAGAGCGTGTTATTGTATCTCAGCTTGTAAGAAGCCCGGGCGTTTATTATAAGATGGACCACGATAAAACAGGTAAAGAGCTTTACAGCGCTACCGTTATTCCTAACCGTGGTGCATGGCTTGAGTACGAAACAGACATCAACGATGTTTTCTATGTTCGTATCGATAAAAACCGTAAGCTTCCTGTTACAGCGTTTATCAGATCTTTAGGTCTTGGCACAGACGCTGAAATTCTCGACTTTTTCGGCGACGACGAGAGAATGAGAGCTACTATTGAAAAAGACCAGACAAGCAGTGTTGAAGAAGGTCTTATCGAAGTTTACAGAAAGCTCCGTCCGTCAGAGCCTCCTACAGTAGACAGCTCTCAACAGCATATCAATAATCTTTTCTTTGACCCCGGCAGATATGATATGTCAAGAGTAGGCAGATACAAGTACAACAAAAAACTCGGCATTGCCGACAGACTTGAAGGACAGGTTATTGCAGAGCCTATCTCTAACCCACGCACAGGCGAGGTTATGGCTTTCAGAGATGAGAAAATTACTAAAGAAAAGGCTTTAGAAATCGAAAATGCCGGCGTTCAGATTGCTTATGTAAAAGCACAGGACGAAAAAATCGTTAAAGTTATTTCTAACGGTATGGTTGACATCAAGGCTTATGTTGACTTTGATGCAGAGGCTGAATGCGGAATCCGTGAGAATGTTCGTTTTGATGTTCTTTGCGAAATTCTTGACGCAGCACAGAACGAGGAAGAGCTTAAGGAAATGCTTACAGACAGAGCAGACGAGCTTACTCCTAACCATATCACAAAAGATGATATTTTTGCTACAATCAACTACCTTAACTGCGTGGCTCACGGTGTCGGCAGAACAGACGATATCGACCACCTCGGCAACAGAAGAATCCGTTGCGTAGGCGAGCTTTTACAGAACCAGGTAAGAATCGGTTTCTCAAGACTTGACAGAGTTGTAAGAGAAAGAATGGCTACACAGTCACAGGATATGGACTCGCTTTCTCCTAACTCACTTATCAATATTCGTCCGGTAACTGCCGCAATCAGAGAGTTCTTCGGTTCTTCTCCGCTTTCACAGTTCATGGACCAGACAAACCCACTCGCTGAGCTTACTCACAAGCGTCGTTTGTCAGCACTCGGCCCGGGCGGCCTTTCAAGAGATCGTGCAGGCTTTGAAGTTCGAGATGTACACTACACCCACTACGGCAGAATGTGTCCTATCGAAACTCCTGAAGGACCTAACATCGGTCTTATTTCATACCTTACATCATTTGCAAGAATCAACAAGTACGGCTTTATCGAATCACCGTACCGTAAGATTAATAAAGAAACAGGCGTTGTTACAAACGAAGTTGTTATATGACAGCCGATGTTGAAGATAACTACACCGTAGCACAGGCGAATGAGCCGCTTGACGAGAACGGCAGATTTGTTCATACCAGAGTTGTCGGCAGAAGAAGAGATGAATTCGTAGATCTTCCTGCAGACGAGTTTGACTTTATGGACGTATCGCCTAAGCAGGTACTTTCGGTTGCTACAGCTATGATTCCGTTCCTCGAAAACGATGACGCAAACCGTGCTCTTATGGGTGCGAACATGCAGCGTCAGGCAGTGCCGCTCCTCAGAACAGAAGCACCTATCGTAGGTACAGGTATGGAGTACAAGGCAGGTACAGACTCAGGCGTATGTATTCTTGCGGAAGAGGACGGCGTTGTATTAAGCGTTGACGCCCGCAACATTCGTGTACAGTACGATTCGGGCAGAATTCAGGACTTTGAGGTTATCAAGTTCTTGCGTTCTAACCAGGGTACATGTATCAACCAGCGTCCTATTGTTGAAAGAGGACAGAGAGTTAAGAAGGGAGAGGTTCTCGCTGACGGCCCTGCAACAGACCATGGTGAAGTTGCTATCGGTAAGAACGCACTCATCGGCTTTATGACCTGGGAAGGTTATAACTACGAGGATGCGGTTCTCCTTAACGAAAAAATTGTTAGAGATGATGTTTATACATCTATCCATATTGAGGAATACGATACAGAGGCAAGAGATACAAAGCTCGGCCCCGAAGAAATCACAAGAGATATTCCTAATGTCGGCGAAGATATGCTCAAGTACCTTGATGAAGACGGTATTGTTCAGGTAGGTGCAGAGGTTCACGCAGGCGATATTCTTGTAGGTAAGGTTACACCAAAGGGTGAAACCGAGCTTACTGCCGAAGAAAGACTTTTGAGAGCTATCTTTGGCGAAAAGGCAAGAGAAGTAAGAGATACTTCACTCAGAGTACCTCACGGTGAGAGCGGTACAGTTGTAGATGTTAAGGTATTTACAAGAGCCGACAGCCGTAACGAACTCCAGCCGGGTGTAAATAAGGTTGTCAGAGTTTATCTTGCATTAAAGCGTAAAATCAGCGTTGGCGACAAGATGGCGGGTCGTCACGGTAATAAGGGTGTCGTTTCAAGAATTCTTCCTGTAGAGGATATGCCATTCCTTCCTGACGGCACACCGCTTGACATTGTACTTAACCCGTTGGGCGTACCTTCGCGTATGAACATCGGTCAGGTGCTCGAGGTTCACCTCGGCTATGCGGCTAAGGCACTTGGCTGGAAGATTATGACACCTGTATTTGACGGCGCTCACGAGGGCGATATTTTCCAGGCACTTAAAGATGCAGGTTACAGCGAGGACGGTAAGACATGGCTTATCGACGGCAGAACAGGCGAGCGTTTTGACAACCCTGTAACCGTCGGTTATATGTATTACCTTAAGCTCCATCACCTTGTTGACGAGAAGATTCACGCAAGAAGTACAGGTCCTTACTCACTCGTTACACAGCAGCCTCTCGGCGGTAAAGCACAGTTCGGCGGTCAGCGTTTCGGTGAGATGGAAGTTTGGGCACTTGAGGCTTACGGTGCGGCCTATACACTTCAGGAAATTCTTACCGTTAAGTCTGACGATGTTATCGGCAGAGTTAAGACTTATGAGGCAATCGTTAAGGGTCAGAACATTCCTGCACCGGGTATCCCTGAATCATTCAGAGTTCTTATTAAAGAGCTGCAGTCACTTGCCCTTGATGTTCGTGTTCTTGACGCACAGGGCGAGGAAATTGACATTAAGCAGAAGTTTGATGAGGACGAAGACATTACAGATGCAGCTACAACCGAGTTCAACGAGGAGAGCGTAATGACCGAGTCAATGGACGGTTACAACCTCGATGAAGAAGGCGAAGAGGGCAATATGTTTGACGATTCGGGTCTTGCAGCAGATGACGATGACAGCGACTACTTCGACTTTGACGACTTAAACAAGAATGATATGTAAGGAGGAAGTATAAAAATGATAGATAATAACGCATTTGATTCAATTAAAATCGGACTTGCTTCCCCTGAGCAAATTAGAGCCTGGTCTTACGGCGAGGTTAAAAAGCCCGAAACAATCAACTACCGTACATTAAAACCTGAGCGTGACGGCTTGTTCTGCGAGCGTATTTTCGGACCTACAAAGGACTGGGAGTGCCACTGCGGTAAATACAAGAGAATCCGTTTTAGGGTAAAATTTGTGACCGTTGCGGTGTTGAGGTTACAAGAGCAAAAGTAAGAAGAGAGAGAATGGGTCACATTGAGCTTGCCGCTCCTGTCTCTCATATCTGGTACTTCAAGGGTATTCCTTCAAGAATTTCTCTTATGCTCGATATTTCTCCGAGAACACTTGAAAATGTTCTTTATTTCTCAAGATATATTGTTACAGATCCCGGCAACTGCCGTGATCTTGAAAAAATCAGTGCCTGAGCGAAAAAGAGTACGCTGAAATGCGTGAAAAGTATGACAACGACTTTGAGGCAGGTATGGGTGCAGAGTCTATTAAGAAGTTACTCAAGGAAATTGACCTTGAGCAGCTCTCTGCACAGCTTAAAGAAGAGCTTGAAACAGCATCGGGTCAGAAAAGAGTTCGTATTCTCAAGCGCCTTGATGTTGTTGAGAGTTTCCGCCTTTCGGGCAACCGCCCCGAATGGATGATTATGGATGTTATTCCTGTAATTCCGCCTGATATCCGCCCTATGGTTCAGCTTGACGGCGGCAGATTTGCTACTTCTGATCTTAACGACCTTTACAGAAGAGTTATTAACAGAAACAACCGTCTTAAAAAGCTCCTTGAGCTTAACGCTCCTGAAATCATCATCAGAAACGAGAAGAGAATGCTGCAGGAATCTGTAGACGCTCTCATTGACAACGGCAGAAGAGGCAGACCTGTTACAGGCCCTAACAACCGTCCGCTCAAGTCACTTTCCGATATGCTTAAAGGTAAGCAGGGTCGTTTCCGTCAGAACCTTCTCGGTAAGCGTGTTGACTATTCGGGTCGTTCGGTTATCGTTGTAGGCCCTGAACTTAAGATGTACCAGTGCGGTCTTCCTAAGGAAATGGCTATTGAGCTTTTCAAACCGTTTGTTATGAAACGCCTTGTAGAAACTAAGGCTGTTATCAATATTAAGGCTGCAAGAAAAGCAGTTGAGCGTGCAAAGGACGAGGTTTGGGATGCACTTGAAGTTGTAATCAAGGGTCACCCTGTTCTTCTCAACCGTGCGCCTACACTTCACAGACTCGGTATTCAGGCATTTGAGCCTGTACTTGTTGAGGGCAGAGCACTTAAGCTTCACCCGCTTGCTTGTACAGCGTACAACGCCGACTTTGACGGCGACCAGATGGCTGTCCATGTACCGCTTTCCGCAGAGGCACAGGCAGAGGCAAGATTCCTTATGCTTGCAGCAGGCAACCTCCTTAAACCGTCAGACGGTCAGCCTGTAACAGTTCCTACACAGGATATGATCCTCGGTTCGTACTACCTTACACTTGATAAGGACGGCGAGCGTGGCGAGGGCAAGGTATTCCGTGATGTTGATGAAGCTATGATGGCTTATCAGACCGGTGTTATCCAGCTTCACTCAAAGATTAAGGTAAGATACGAAAAGGTAATTGACGGCGTTAAGTATTCCGACCTTGTTGATACAACAATCGGTAAGATTATCTTTAACAACCCGATTCCGCAGAACCTTGGTTTTGTTGACAGAAGCAAGCCTGAAAACCGCTTTAAACTTGAGGTTGACTTCCTTGTAGGTAAGTCTAAACTTAAGAAGATTATTGATAAATGTATTAAGATAAACGGCACAGAGATTACAAGCCATGTTCTTGACCACATCAAGGCACAGGGCTATAAATACTCAACAAGAGGCGCTATTACTGTTGCCGTATGTGACGCCGTTATTCCTCCTGCCAAGAAAGAAATCATCAAAAAGGCAGAGGCTGATGTCGATGTAGTTCGTGAGGACTATATGATGGGTCTTCGTTCCGATGAGGAGCGTTACGAGGAAGTTCTTAAGATTTGGGAGAAGGCTACAAACGATGTAACCGATGCCCTCCAGAAGAACCTTGACCGCTACAACCCAATCTTCATGATGGCCGATTCAGGTGCCCGTGGTAGTATGAGCCAGATTCGTCAGCTTGCAGGTATGCGTGGTCTTATTGCCAATACATCAGGTAAAACAATCGAAATTCCTATCAAGGCTAACTACCGTGAAGGCCTTAACATTATGGAATACTTTATTTCATCTCGAGGCGCTCGTAAAGGTCTTACAGATACAGCGCTCAGAACAGCCGACTCAGGTTACCTTACCCGTCGTCTTGTTGATGTATCACAGGAAGTTATCATTCGTGAGGACGACTGCGGTACAACAGACGGTCTTGAGATTTTCGACATCAAGGCAGGCGAAAACAATGTTATCGAGGGACTTCACGAAAGACTTATCGGCAGATACCTCGTTGACGATTTCTGCGATTCAAACGGCAACACCCTTGTTTCTAAGGATGTAATGATGGGCGACAAAGAGGCTGACATTATCGTAAACAGCGGCGTTGAAAGAATTAAGATTCGTTCCGTACTTTCTTGTCGTGCTAAGCACGGTGCTTGTAAGAAGTGCTACGGTTCTAACCTTGCAAACCGCCAGCCTGTAACAGTCGGTGAGGCAGTAGGTATTATCGCCGCACAGTCAATCGGTGAGCCGGGTACACAGCTTACAATGAGAACATTCCATACCGGCGGTGTTGCATCGGCAGAAGATATCACACAGGGTCTTCCAAGAGTTGAAGAGTTGTTCGAGGCCCGTAAACCAAAGAGCCTTGCAATCATCAGTGAAATTGACGGTGAAGTTAGATTTGAAGAAATCAAAAATGCTCGTCACGCTATTGTATTCAACCACGAAACAGGCGAAGAAAAGCAGTACCTTATTCCTTTCGGCTTTAGAGTTAAGGTTCAGGAAGGTCAGATTATCAAGAAAGGTGACAAAATCACCGACGGTGCTGTTAATCCGCACGATATTCTTGCAATTCTCGGTTCAGAAGCAGTAATGAACTACCTTATTTCAGAGGTACAGAGTACCTACCGTTTACAGGGTGTTGAAATCAACGATAAGCACATTGAGGTTATCGTTCGTCAGATGATGAGAAAGGTAAGAGTTGAGGACGCAGGCGATACTAAGTTTATGTCCGGTCAGACCTACGATAAGAACGATGTTCTCTTTGAGAACGAGCAGATTAAAAAGCGTATTGCAAACGGTGAAGAAAACCTCAGAGAGGCAACATTCACACAGCTGCTCCTCGGTATTACAAAGGCAGCACTCGCAACAGACAGCTTCCTTTCTGCCGCATCATTCCAGGAAACAACAAGAGTTCTTACAGATGCAGCTATTAAGGGTAAGATTGATCCGCTTATCGGTCTTAAGGAAAATGTTATTATCGGTAAGGTTATTCCTGCAGGTACAGGTATGCCGAGATATGCAGGCGTAAAGCTCGAAGAGCCGAAGTCAGAGGTTGAAGATGCAGATGAAAATGCTGTTGAATCAACCGAAACTGCAGATATTGCCGAATAATTTTAACTAACATATTGGTTTAAATTAAAATAAAATGCCCGACAATGCATTCAGTCATTGTCGGGCATTTGTGCGTGTGCTTGTAGTTATTAACAATTTGTTATAAATGTGTTAAAAGATTGTCGGTTAGGTCATTTTAGAAAACTGTGGTTTAACACGGTGCTTAGGTTAAATGATTAAAAAATTTAGGTCAAGCCTTTTTAAAGGCTTGCGGGTTTGGGCAGCGCCCATAAAATCTTCCGATATAACAATTTATCAGGCGCAAACAGCGTAGTTGTTTGCGTGCTAAAACTAAGTTTGTTAAAACAGGCGATAGCCATTGTAACCGGAAATGCTAAAAACACGGTCAAAGCATTGCGTTGACCGTGAAAGGGAAGTGTATTTTCTTTTGTTGCTCTCGCAAAAGCTAACGCAGTTATATTCAAGCCGCCAAACAGCAGGCTGTTTGGCTATCGTTAGATTGTGTAAACGAAAAGTATTTGTGGGCTTTGCCCACACCCACAACCTTTAAAAAGGTTCGACAAACTTTTATAATTAAATGTCGAAAACCTAAATTTTTACAACATACAAAATGAATATTTATCAAATTAACAATCAATAAATATTCATTTTAATTCAAAAATATACATTTATTATACAATAAAAATCGTCCGAATTTGCAGCAAAGGTCAAACTCGGACGATATTATTTTGTTTTAGTAAAAACAATATTTTATTATTAAAATACGCTTAATCTAAATAATATTATAAGATAAAGCCAATCTTTTTCATAACTTTATTCATTGTACGACTGCTGATTTTAAGTGCAATTTCATCCGCTTTACGGTAGCACTCTTCAAGGTAAGCCTTATCCTTGATATATGACTCATAACGCTCACGAATAGGACGGAGTTCTTCTACAACTGCCTCGCCGACAGCTGTCTTAAAGTCGCCGTATCCCTTGCCCTCAAAGTCGTGCTCAATCTGCTCAAAGCTAAGACCTGTGATTGTGCTGTAAATACCCATAAGGTTATTGATTCCGTCTTTGCCCTCGCCGTAGTGAACATGAGCCTCGCTGTCAGTAATCGCACGCTTGAATTTGCGCATAATTGCCTCAGGTGTATCAAGAAGATGTACGCAGCCGTTTACATTTTCGTCCGATTTACTCATCTTCTTGGTTGGGTCCTGCAAGCTCATTACTCTTGCGCCGTTCTTTGGAATAAATCCTTCGGGGATTTTGAAGACATTGCCGTAAAGACCGTTAAAACGGGTTGCAATATCTCTTGTAATCTCAATGTGCTGCTGCTGGTCTGCGCCTACGGGCACTTTATCTGCCTGATAAAGCAAAATGTCGCCTGCCATAAGTGACGGATATGTAAACAAGCCTGCATTTATGTTGTCTGCGTGCTTTGCCGACTTGTCCTTAAACTGTGTCATTCTCGAAAGCTCACCGAACTGTGTGTAGCAGTCGAGCACCCATGCCATTTCTGCGTGTGTATGCACATGGCTCTGAATGAAGAAAAGGCTCTTTTCTGCATCAATTCCGCAAGCAAGAATTGACGCGTATGCGTCGAGAATATTTTTTCTCATTTGAGCCGGCTCTTGTCTTACCGTAATGGTGTGTAAATCGGCAAGAGCGTAAATGCAGTTGTACTCGTCCTGCATAGTAACCCAATTGCGGATAGCACCAAGATAGTTGCCAAGTGTTATTGTGCCGCTCGGCTGAATGGCACTGAATGCGATTTGTTTCTTTTCGTTTTCCATAAATATTCTCCTTTATTTCAGCTTGCTGTTTGCCAGCTCGCCGAGTATCTTAATGCCTTTTTCAAGCTGTTCGTCGGTCGGTGTTGAAAAGTTGATTCTGAAACTGTTGCACTTTTCGTTTTCGTCTGTAAGAAATGCATTGCCCGGTACTACGCATACCTTTTTGAGCACGGCTTCTTTGCAGAATGACGGCATATCAATGCTTTCGGGCAGGTCGCACCAAATAAAAAGTCCGCCGTCAATTTTATGATAAGTAATTGCGGGACTTGCGTATTTGTCGAGCAAATCCATACAGAATTGTGCTTTTTTAGTGTATAGCTTGCGTAATTTTTCAAGATGTGCGTTGAAGTCATATTTTGTAATAAACTCATCGCAAACATACTGCGACCATATATTGGTGTGAACATCACTGCCTTGCTTGCATACTACGAGTTTTTGGAAAATCTGCTTTGGCGCAATGCAGTAAGCAACACGCATACCCGGTGAAATTACCTTTGAAAACGAACCGCAGTAAATTACGATTTCGTCCTCGTCAAAGCTCTTGATGTTTGGGATAAATTCGCCGCTGTATCTTAAATCTCCGTAAGGGTTGTCCTCAAGAATAAGAACGCCGTACTTTTTTGCAAGCTCATAAACAGCCTTGCGTTTTTCAAGGCTCATTGTAACGCCCGACGGATTCTGAAAATTTGGTATTGTATAAATAAATTTTGCGTTTTTATTGTCTTTAAGCGCCTGCTCAAGGGCGGTAATGCTCATTCCGTCAGGCTCAACGGGAACGCCGACAAGTTTTGCGTTGTAACTTCTGAATGTGTTGAGCGAACCGATAAAAGACGGCGCTTCGCAAATAACAACATCACCCTCGTTTACAAGAGCCTTTGAGCATAAATCCATAACCTGCTGTGCACCTGTGGTGATTAAAATATCGTCACCCTCTCTGCCGATGTTATGTTCTTTTTTCATATATTCGGTAAGGTGTCGGCGCAGTGGAGTGTAGCCCTCGCTTACGCTGTACTGTAATACGGAAATAGGATTTTCGGCAAGAACTTTTGCGGAAATCTCTGCTATTTCCTTTGCGGGAAAGGCATCGGGGGAAGGGTTGCCCGCAGAAAGCGATACAACCTCGGGGTCTGCCGCATATTTAAAAATTTCTCTGATTGCACTTGGCTTAAGGTTAGAAACCCTGTCGGAAAATGTATATTCCATTTAAAAATCTCCTTTTTGCATTTTTAACTGATAAAGTCAAAAAGCAATATATTTTATTGTAACACGATAGGCAAAAATATTCAAGCTACCGAGAGGGAAAAGCTACAATTTATGCCGTAATTTTTTGAAAATTATGCTAAAAATACAAACAAATAATCCGCAATTTCAGTCTGTTGTAAAAATAATTAAAGAAAGTTCCGACATAATTAATGAAAATGCGGTTTAATTCCAATATCGAAAAATAAATTATTGCAATTATGTTACTATGTATATGAAATTGATTACTTATATTAAGGTTAATCAGGAGGATAATGGAATGGACAGTTCAGAAATCAAGCAGCTCCAAATCCTTGCAACAAAGGCAAGAATGGGAGCAATTCTCGGCACTTTTTGTGCTAAGTCGGGACATCCGGGCGGTAGCCTTTCGGCAGCAGATATTTTCACATATCTCTACTTTAAGGAAATGAATGTTGACCCTAAGAATCCTAAGTGGGAGGACAGAGATCGTTTTGTTCTTTCAAAGGGCCATTGTTGCCCAAGCCTTTATGCGGTTCTTGCACTTAAGGGCTATTTTGAATGGGACGAGCTTTCAAAGCTCCGTCATGTAGGCGCAATGTTACAGGGTCACCCCGATATGAAGGGCACACCCGGCATTGATATGAGCACAGGCTCACTCGGACAGGGTATTTCAGCAGCCTGCGGTATGGCACTTTCTGCAAAAATCAGCAACAAGAGCTATCGTGTATATTCTGTACTCGGTGACGGCGAGGTTGAAGAAGGTCAGGTATGGGAGGCTGCTATGTTTGCCGCTCACAATAAGCTTGACAATCTTGTGATTTTCGTTGACCAGAACGGTTTACAGATTGACGGTACAGTTGACGAAGTTGCAGGCATTGAGCCGCTCGACAAAAAGTTTGAGAGTTTTGGTTTTGAAGTGTTTAAGATAGACGGTCATGACTTCAATCAGATTGAGGACGCACTTAACAAGGCAAGAGAAGTTAAGGGCAAGCCTGTTGCTATCCTTGCAAAGACAGTAAAGGGCAAGGGCGTTTCATTTATGGAAAATCAGGTTGGCTGGCACGGCACAGCTCCTAACAAAGAGCAGTACGAGCAGGCTACAGCCGAGCTTCAGGCTGAAATTGACAGATTGGAGGGCAATTGCTAATGGCTGAATCAAAGAAAATTGCTACTCGTGAGAGCTTTGGTATGGCACTTTGCGAGCTTGCTAAGACTAACGAGGACATCGTTGTTTTTGACGCTGACCTTGCAGCGGCAACAAAGACAAGTATTTTTAAAAAGGAATTTCCCGAAAGATTTTTCGACTGCGGTATTGCCGAGGGCAATATGGTAGGCGTTGCGGCAGGTCTTGCGGCAGCAGGCAAAATTCCTGTAGCGGCATCATTTGCAATGTTTGCAACAGGCAGAGCATTTGAGCAGATCAGAAACTCGGTTGCTTATCCGCACCTTAATGTTAAGATTGCAGGTAGCCACGCAGGTATTTCTACAGGTGAAGACGGTGCAACTCACCAGTGCCTTGAGGATATCGGTATTATGCGTACAATTCCGGGTATGGTAGTTATCAACCCAGCCGACCACTACGAGATGATGGCTGCAACAAAGGCAGCTATCGAGTATGACGGTCCTGTATATATCCGTCTTGGCAGACTTGCTATTGAGAGCTTTAACGACCCTGAAACTTATACATTTGAACTTGGCAAGGGTATTACACTCCTTGACGGTGACGATGTGGCAGTTATTGCAACAGGTCTTTGTGTAAATGAGGCTCTTAAGGCTTGTAAGCAGCTTAAGGAAGAGGGCATTAACGCTCGCCTTATTAATATTCACACAATCAAGCCTATCGACAGAGAAATCATCGTTAAGGCTGCAAAAGAAACAGGCAGAATCATTACAATTGAAGAGCATAATGTAATCGGTGGTCTTGGTGACGCTGTATGTTCTGTAGTAAGTGAGGAATATCCTGTTAAGGTAACAAAGGTTGGCGTAAACGATTGCTTTGGTTACAGCGGCCCTGCTCTTGAGCTTCTCGATAAGTTTGAGCTTACAGCTCCGCATCTTGCAAAGAAAATCAAAGCAGCTGCTCAGGATAAGTAATTTAGAATTTATAATTTAATATAAAAATTACCGCTCGGCATAGTGATGTCGGGCGGTTTTTGCGTTTTGTGGTTTTTAGGGTCTTTATAAAAAGCCGGATAATTATGGTGTATCGCACGAGTTAAGCGAAATAATTAAAAATTTAGGTCAAGCCTTTTTAAAGGCTTGCGGGTTTGGGCAGCGCCCATAATTATCTTCCGATATAACAATTCTTCGGTCGCAAACAGCGACGCTGTTTGCGTGCTAAAACTAAGTTTGTTAAAACAGGCGACAGCCATTATAAACAGAAATGCTAAAAACATAGTCAACGCATTGCGTTGACTATGAAAATGATGTTTATTTCCTTTTGTTGCTCTCGCAAAAGCTTTCGCCGTTGCGTTCAAGCCGCCAAACAGCGAGCTGTTTGGCTATCGTTAAATTGCATAAACGGAAAGTATTTGTGGGCGTTGCCCACACCTACAACCTTTAAAAAGGTTGACCAAACTTTTATAATTGATTGGCAAATCAATTTGTTAAACCATAATTTGTTAATATTACCCCCAACATTAGAATATAAATGCACAAAAATGCCCGACTACGGAAAATCCGTAATCGGGCAACAATTTTAATTTAAAACAAATCAGCTGATTTTTGAGCCGGGTTCCATATCGTCTACAAAGATTACCTTTATTTCTTCTCCGCAAGTTGCGGCAAGAATCATTCCGCAGCTTTCAACACCGCAGAGCTTTGCAGGCTTGAGGTTTGATACAAGAATAATCTTTCTTCCGATAAGGTCATCAGGTGTATAGAATTTTGCGATACCCGAAGCAACGGTTCTCTCTTTTACACCGTCAAAAATTGTGAGTTTCAAAAGCTTTTTAGCCTTTTTAATCGGCTCGCAAGCCTTAATTTCGGCAACTCTGAGGTCAACCTTGCAGAAATCGTCAATACCGATTTGAGCAACGCCCTCAATTTCTTCTTTGAGTTTCTCTGTCTTTTCGTCAACCTTTTCGTTATTCTTGATAATAGCGTTGAGTTCTTCGATTTCTTTCTCAACATCAATTCTCGGGAACAGAGCCTCACCTTTCTTGACTGTCACATCAAGCGGAAGAACACCGAATTTATCGGCATTTTCGTAAGTAGCGCACTTCTCGCAAGCGCCAATCTGCTCAAGTGCCTTTGGCATTGTAGTCGGCATAAATGCAGAGAGAAGTGTGGCTGTGATTCTGATAGTTTCAAGCAAATTGTAAAGAACAGTTGCAAGTCTTGCTTTCTTTGTTTCGTCCTTTGCAATCACCCACGGTGCTGTTTCGTCAATGTACTTGTTAGCACGGGAAACTACCTTGAAAATCTCGGCGAGCGCATTGTTAAGCTGGGTTTTATCAATAAAGTCATCAACGCTCGACTTAAGTGCGGTAGCGGTTGCGATGAGGTCATCGTCAAATTCTCCGCCTTCACGCTCTGTAGGAAGTGTGCCGCCAAAATATTTTTCAACCATTGCAACGGTTCTTGACACAAGGTTGCCAAAGCCGTTTGCAAGGTCGGAGTTAATACGGTTTATCATAATTTCGTTAGAGAACGAGCTGTCTGCGCCGAGTGCCATTTCACGAAGAATGTGATAACGGATAGCGTCTGCGCCGTATCTCTTGCCAAGTACAAACGGGTCTACAACATTGCCGAGCGACTTGCTCATCTTCTGTCCGTTAAATGTAATCCAGCCGTGAACAGCAAGGTGCTTTGGAAGCGGCAAATCGAGAGCCATAAGCATTGCAGGCCAAATGATAGCGTGGAAACGCATAATATCCTTTGCAACCATATGCACATCGGCAGGCCAGAATTTATCAAAATCATTATAAGCATCGTTATAAAAACCAAGCGCAGAAATATAGTTTGAAAGTGCGTCAATCCACACATATATAACATGCTTATCGTCAAAAGTTACAGGAATACCCCACTTAAAAGAAGTTCTCGACACACAAAGGTCCTCAAGACCCGGCTTGATAAAGTTGTTTACAAGCTCTGTCGCACGGGTTTTCGGCTGTAAATAGTCTGTTTCCGTAAGTAATTTTTCAATTCTGTCGGCAAAAGGTGCCATTTTGAAGAAATAAGCCTCTTCCTTAGCCTCTGTAACCTCTCTGCCGCAATCCGGACATTTGCCGTCAACAAGCTGGCTTTCTGTCCAAAAGCTCTCACAAGGAGTGCAGTATTTACCCGAATACTCGCCCTTATAAATGTATCCCTTATCGTAAAGTTCTTTAAAAATCTTCTGAACAGTCTTGATGTGGTAATCATCGGTGGTTCTTATATATCTGTCATAGTCAACATTCATAAAGTTCCAAAGACTCTTGAAGGTTTTAACTACTTCGTCAACATATTCCTTGGGAGTCACACCCTTTTCGGCAGCTTTCTGCTCAATTTTAAGACCATGCTCGTCAGTACCCGTAAGAAACATTACATCATAGCCCTGCATTCGTCTGTAACGAGCGATAGAGTCGCAAGCAACAGTTGTATAGCAATGTCCGATATGCGGATTGCCTGACGGATAGTAAATCGGTGTCGTGATGTAATACGGTTTTTTCTGACACATAAAAAATTCCTCCCTTTTCAGCAAATGAGCTGTATTTTTATTATACCAATATCATACAAAAAATGCAATAATCAAAGTAAAACTAAACGGCAAAAAGTGTAAAACCTCTTTTTAAATCTGACAGTCAGTATAACTTGATTAATAATTTTTGCTTTTCCCATTTTACATAAATGAAAAGCCCGATTTACACCGAACTTTTTATTTTTATTATGTATTTTTCAATAAATATTTTTAATTACATAAATTCAACTTTGTATTCATTAAAGCAGCCAAGAAAATTAGTAATAACATTTTTGGCGTTATCTTCTACTGTATCATACAGTCCCTCTGTTTTTGCTTTTTCAAGTCCATCTTCTTTTATTTCCTCAATCAATGACTGATACTGTTCAAAATCTATCGGATTCAATATATTGTTTTGCTCATTGCAAACCATACTATCATTCCAATATATTTGATTACTGTTTATTTGTATATCAGGCAATGATACATATATTTTTTTACTGTCATTGTCAACCTTGATATTTATATCGTCCACATTATACCCTGCCTTAACACTGCCGGTACAAGTAAGCTCCACATGGTTTGTTGTACCAAAAACAGGAATATCGTCAAACATATGTCGGGTATAATCCTTTCCCTTTGTTACCTCATACTTTCCCTCGCAAAAGGTCAGCTCTCCGATTTTATGTATAGTAGCCTTAACATCATCAACAGTTACCATTGCCTTTTCGGTTTCTCCGGGAAGTTTTAAATCAAACGCACTATCGTTAGTAGCCGGTACGGTTTTTGCTCCGCCCAGCGGATATTTGCCTAAGTAGTAACCTCCAAAAAAGGCAGTTATAATTAAAATCAACGGAATTACTTTTATAAAGATATTTTTTAATTTTTCATCATTATATGATCCCCACTTAAATCCATGCAGTAATCAGCGTAAACAGATAAAATGCTGCAACTAAGCCAATAATTATTAAAGCGATTAAAGCGATATTTCTGATTATTTTCACTTTTATTATCCCCCTTAAATTGTTATCTTTAAAATTCAGCGTATTCCCTTTCTAACGCAAAATTCACAAATCAGCCAAAATAACTAAATTAATTTCATTTTACCACACAACTCGCAAAACTTCAACAATATACAACAATAGCTTTTTTGTATTCAATATATTTTATAAAAGAATATCATATTTATTAAGCATAGCTTTAATTTTTGTGTTGCAATCAATTCTCAAAAAGCATTGATATGAGCAGTAATTTTTGATATTGTAAAGTACAGATAGAAATTTATAAGAAATTTTTAAAAAAGGCTTGACAACGGGATGTAAAAGTTGTATTATAATATAGCTGTAGAGATACAGGCAATAAATATCGCGGGATAGAGCAGCTCGGTAGCTCGTCGGGCTCATAACCCGAAGGTCGTCGGTTCAAATCCGGCTCCCGCAACCACTTAGAAACGGCTTAACCGCTAAGGTTTTGCCGTTTTTCTTTTTTGTGATTTTTATTTTTTTGTTATTCCAACCTTTAAAACAAAAATAAATTTACCTTTCGTCACTTCTCAAATAATTTATAAAAATATAGACTTTTGTGTGTACTTTTGGTATAATAAAAATAATTATAGGCTTATACAAATTTAACAACATAAAGGCGAATTATTATGAAAACTATAGATTTAATAGTACCGTGTTACAACGAAGAAGAGGGACTTGAGCATTTTGTGCTTGAAACCAATAAGGTTATTGACTCAATGCCTGAATATTCATTTCGATATATCCTCGTCAATGACGGCAGTAAAGATAAAACTTACCTTGTTATGAAAAAGCTCGCAAAGCAGTTTTCCAATGTAAAGTATATTTCATTTTCAAGGAATTTCGGTAAAGAGGCGGCTATGTACGCAGGACTTCAACATTCCACCGCCGATTATGTGGTGGTTATGGACGCCGATTTGCAGCATCCGCCGACACTTTTCCCACAAATGGCAGACGCTCTCGAAAACGAGGGCTACGATGTCTGCGCCACAAAGCGTGACGAACGAGAGGGCGAAAGCAAATTCAGAGGAATTTTCTCAAAAATGTTCTTTGCTCTTTCAAATAAACTCACTGATACCAAAATGCCTTACGGCGCTATGGATTTCAGAATGATGAAAAGACAGGTAGTCGATTCTATTCTTGAACTCGCCGAAGTTCAGAGATTTTCAAAGGGAATATTCTCTTGGGTAGGTTTCAACACAAAATGGATTTCATTTAAAACCGTTGACCGTCAGCTTGGACAGACAACATGGAAATTCTCAAGTCTTTTTCGTTATGCGATTGACGGAATTACCTGTTTTTCGGTTGCTCCCCTCCGTTTTACGGCAGTAATGGGTGCGATAATCTTTGTTATTTCGCTTATCTATATAATGATAACCCTTGTTCAGACGTTGTTTTTCGGAATTACCACACCGGGTTATGTAACTACCTTGTGTGCGGTTCTGTTTTTGGGCGGAATTACCGAAATGTCTATCGGTATTCTTGGTGAATACATAGGCAGAATTTATATGGAAACCAAGGACAGACCGATTTACATAACAAAATTCTCTAATTTTGAGGACGAAAACAACGAGGAAAAGGAATGATTATGGGCGATTTTATAAAAAAGTTTTTTGATATAAAGTTTTGGAAGTTTATTCTGGTCGGCGTAATCAATACCCTCGTTGGCAACGGCTTGCAGTTTGTGCTCTTTGCGCTTTTTGCGTGGGACAGATACGAATGGGGTGTGTGGCTCGCCTCGGCTCTCGGATACTTAATCGGCAGTATTGTAAGCTATTTTCTTAACAAATACTTTACATTTAAAAATACAGAAAAGGGTTGGAAACCGATTTTACGCTTTGCGCTGAACATTGCCGTTTGCTACGCACTATCGTATTGCATAGCGATTCCGCTAATCAAATGGATTTGTACGGCGAATAATTTTACAATGTTCTCATTTACGGTTGAACAGTTTGCAGGCTATACCTCAATGATACTCGGCTCTTGCCTGTTTGTAGCGTTCAACTACATAGGACAAAGATTCTTTGCCTTTAAAGAAAAGAAATGATAAAACAAGAATACTCCCGACATTAACATAGGTTATATCGGGAGTATTGCGATTTTTAAACGGTTATTTTTTAATTGAGAGAAATTAGAGATTACCTGAATTTTTAACTGATTATAAAAGCTTGGTCTACCTTTTATAATTGTTTGACAAAATACTACCCTAATCATTAAAACAAAGATGTGATATTATGAGTAAAGCAATGAACATTGCCAAAAAAATATCCAAAAGTCCTCTTGCACCGCTTGCAAAAGTTGCGTTTGATATATTTGCAAAGGTACAGTTCGGATATTTGAATTTAAAATGGAAAATCAGCGGAAAGAAAATGCCGACTGCCGAGCAGGCACACGAAGTTACACAAAATGTAACATTTATGTTCAAGTCCTTTGAAAGGCAAAAGCAGGCAAAAAAGCTGTATAAAAACATTCAAAAACACTACCCCGGTGCAAAAGTGGTGATTGCAGACGACAGCAAAGTTCCGCTTGAAATAAAAACAAAACACAATCCGCCTACCGTAATTCATATGCCGTTCAACAGCGGACTCAGCAAGGGGCTTAATCTCGCACTTGCCGAAGTTAAAACCGAGTATTTAATGCGTATGGACGATGACGAGCTTTTAACTCCGCTTTCAAATATTTATGACGAGCTTAGTTTTCTTAAGTCGCACAAAGACATTGACCTTGTCGGATTTGTGCCTCTTACCGCAGGCAAATGTACTCCTGTGCAGAAAATCGCCCGAAATTACAATGAATTTGATATGAAAAATGCCTATAAACCGCTTAAAATACCGCATTTGACAAAGATAGACGAAAACATATTGTATATGGAAAAGTCCCGAATATTTTTCTTGCGAGAACGCAGAAAATCAAAGAAATAGGCTGGGACGATAACATAAGAATGATAGATCACCACGAGTTTTTTCTCCGTGCGGCGGGAAATATTGTGTCGGTAATGAATCCGAACACGGCAGTATTTCACATTCACAATCCGTTTGACAATTATTACAACAGTTTCCGCAGTGATTTCAGAGATGATTTTTACTATATAAAAGGCAAAATGCTCGCAACAAGAAAGTCCTTGCGACAAGATAAAAGTTAATAATAAATAAAGTATCGACATTGCTGTTCATACAAAAGCTGTGATATACTTTATAGGTAAAAAACTGAAAGTCTATTAATAACTATCGGATAATAAAAAGTTTTGTCAAACTTAGTCTTAGCACGCAAACAGTCAAGCTGTTTACACCCGACAGATTGCTATGACGGAAAATTTTATCCCTTGTTTTTTTAGATTCTTGACAAGTACATTAGTACTACTGACAATTTAACTCCTGCAATATTGTATCAAACGCAAAACACCCTCTCCGCTTGGAGAGGGTGAAATTTTGCGTTGTTTTATTATTCACTGCCATATTTTTGCTTTACTAATATATGAGAAATATTTTCCACATCGGATTTTTTAAGTTTTATAAGCATATTGCAGCAAGCGTAGTCATCAGTCTTAGGCCATGCGTAAATATCTATTCTTGAAACAATCAACTGATTTCCATCTGCATTAATGGACTCAATAAAAGAATAATCATTAGAACCGATAATACCGATATGTGCATATAAGGCATTTTCTTTAAAAAATTCATCGTCAAAATCCGATGATTCAGCTTTGAATAAATCACAAAACTGTTCTTTTGAAGTTATAAGAAAATTACATCTTTTTATTGAATCAAATTCATTCATTGTAACAATACCGTTGTTTTCATTGTATATAATCTCATACGGTATGCCTTTACCGGGTATTTCTTCATCATAATAGTAATATTGTGTTTCTTCGGTAACATTATTATACGAATCACCCAGCGGTTTGTAACACTCATAATCTGTACCGACTATCTTTTTCTGAATTTCCGACACATCGTTTACATTAAAACCGCCGTCACCGTTAAAATCAAGGTGTTCGAGCATTGCGCCTGTGATTACTTCGTTGCCGACAAGCTGTAACTGCAAAGCCGTAACATCGGATATATCTACAGCATTGTCCGCATTGTAGTCACCGATTTTTGTATATGTAAACTTTTGATTTTCTGCCGCAAATGCAGGGATTACCGCTGTTGCACCCATACACAGCGCAAGTGCCGTTGATACTAATATTTTAGATTTTTTCATAGTCCTGCCTCCCTTTTTCATTAATTTAATAAAATTATACCATAAAACAACGAATATGTATATAACAGTGAAAAAAATCAACATAAAATTTTATCCCTTGTTTTTGTAGATTTTTGACAAGTACATTGGTACTACTGACAATTTAACTCCTGCAATATTGTATCAAACGCAAAACACCCTCTCCGCTTGGAGAGGGTGTTAGATTTACTGTGCTAAATATTGTGTATAAAAGTTAATTTCTGTAATATTTTCGATGTCAGCCTTATTCAGTCTGTAAATATTATTGCGACAACACTTTTCGCCATACTCCCAAAAAGTTTCGACCTCATAATCATATACTATCAGCTTGTTTCCGTCAAGCGCAAAGGAGTTTATTCCTGTATAATCATACCAATCCCTGGCTGTGAGCATTACAAAAAGAGCGTTATCCTTGAAAAACTCGTCGTCAAATTCCGGCGACTCCGCTTTAAACAAATCGACAAACTGTTCCTTTGATGTTATGAGAGAAATTCCTTTAACTGAATTTCTCCTCATTTCATCAACAGTCATAATGTAATTCTCCGGTGTGTAGATTGTTTCATATTCAATAATATCGCCTTTAGAGTTACCGTTATAGTCATAGTCATAATAGCGCATAGGAATGTTTTTTATATGAGCTGTCTGTTTTTTGATAGCAAGTATATTCCGTACCGGCAACCATTTTCTGCAATTCTGTAATGTCATTTACATTAAAAGCGCCGTCACCGTCAAAGTCGATATGCTCAAGAGCAGTGCCCGAAATTGTACCATTTCCGCCAAGCTGTAACTGTAATGCAGTAATGTCTGATACACTTGCTACACCGTCTGCGTTGTAATCGCCGATTTTTGTAAAAGTAAAGCTTTCATTATCCGCCGCAAATGCAGGTGTTACTGCCGTTGCTCCCATACAAAGTGCAAGTGCCGTTGATACTAATATTTTAGATTTTTTCATAGTCCTGCCTCCCTTTTTCATTAATTTAATAAAATCATACCATAAAACAACGAATATGTATATAACAGTGAAAAAAATCAACATAAAATTTTATCCCCTGTTTTTGTCGATTTTTGACAAGTACATTGGTACTACTGACAATTTTTCAAAATTCATTTTCTTTTTTTAAAATATTATTTACCTTGACTAAATAAAGTGTTACAATATATAAGTTATAGTATATGCAAAAGCATAACTAATCGGTAATGCCCTGTCTTTAAAAGGGCAAACACAATTTTATGGAGGTTTAATTCTTATGCTTATGACAGCTTTACAAACAAAAGCAAAAAAGCTGCCCGAAAAGCCTGCGGTTGAGCAAAAGGGATTTAAGGCATTTTTAAAGAAAAACATTTACATTATAATTGCCTTTTTCCTGCCGTTTGTTCTTATGACCATAGGCTTTGCGATAATGGAGGTTTCTCCGTTTGGCGACAAGCAAATTCTTGTTACTGACCTTTGGCACCAGTATTATCCGTTTTTGGTAGATTTTCAGGATAAGCTTAAGCACGGCGAATCACTGTTCTGGTCTTGGACGCAGGGCGGCGGCGTAAATTACTTTTCGCTTATGTCATACTACCTTGCAGGCCCTATGAACTTCTTGTGCGTATTTATTCCGTCACAGTGGCTTAGGGAATTTCTTATGTTCAGCGTTTGTGCAAAGGTTGCCTTTGCAGGCTGCTTTACTGCGATTTTCCTGCGCTCGGTTTTCAAAAAGAACGATTTTTCTCTCGTTGTGTTCGGTACAACTTTTTCGTTCTGCGCATTCTTTATGGGCTACTATTGGAACACAATATGGCTTGACACTGTCTGCATTACTCCGCTTGTGGCACTCGGAATTGTTAAACTCCTTACAGAGGGCAAATTCAGACTGTTTACAATTACTCTTGCGGTTTCTTTGCTTTCAAACTACTACATAGGTTTATTTACCTGTATTTTCGTTCTTCTTATTTTCATTGCATACAGCATTGTTAAGTGGGACGGCTTTAAAAGCTTTTTTACAAAGCTTGCAAAAACCGCACTTTTCTCATTACTTGCAATCGGTATGACGGCATTCTTCCTGTTGCCTGCGTTCTTTGCCCTGCAAAACACCCACGCAACCTCGAGTACATTCCCGTCTACATACGCAATTAACATAGGCTCTACAAACGACCTTTTGGGTACGCTTGAGGCTATGAAAAAGATTTTCTCAAATCTTCTTACATTCATAACTCCGGCAACAAAAGAGGCTGACGCCCTGCCTAACATTGCCTGCGGTACAGTTTCTTTGGTACTCGGCATCGTATTCCTTACATCTAAGAAAATCACACTTAAGGAAAAAATCGTTGACGGCTGTCTTGTTCTCTTTATGATGTTAAGCTGCGTTATCCGTCAGCTCGACTACATTTGGCACGGCTTCCACTTTACAAATATGATTCCTTACCGTTTCAGCTATCTTATCAGCTTTGTAATTGTGGTTATGGCTTACAGAGCATTTATGCTGATTGACTTTACCACCTGTTGGGATGTAATTTTGGCGGTGCTCTTCTCGGCAGTTATCATTCTGATTGCCATTGATACACAGGAAACATACGCTATCGTGGGTACAGCCGTTATTGCGGCACTCGTATGCATTGTGCTTTTCCTCTATACAAAAAGAATTATTCCAAAGCAGGTGCTTTTGATTATACTTGCGGTCATAGTCGTGGGCGAAAGCGGCGCTACCGCATACATCGGTGTTAAAACCACAACCGTAACGGGCACATTCGATTACCCTCGAGGTGAGGAAAACACAGCCTCTGTAATTGAATATATGGATAACCTCGAAAAAGATACCAAGGAAATGTGGCGTGCCGAAATGACAAGCACACAAACCCTCAATGACGGTTCACTCAACGGCTATAACGGACTTTCAATGTTCAACTCAATGGCTAACGAAGATATGACCGTATTCTTTGAGAACTTCGGTATGATGGGCTGGCAGAGCGGCAACCGTTACACATATGCCGAAAGCTCGCCTGTAACAAACACATTTATGAACCTTAAGTATCTGATTTCAAGAGAGGGTACTTACAAAAACAGTTATGACCTTACAAATACCTACCAGTCGGGCGGCATAACCTTGCTCAAAAACGAACATTACATTCCTATGGGCTTTATGGTTAATTCAGACTTGCTCAAGTGGCAGGTAAACAAAAACGAGGACCAGTTTAACCCGTTTGACCAGCAAAACGAGTTCTTTAAACTTGCAACAGGCGTAAACGAAAATGTATATACACAGCTTGAGGTTGTTTCGCAGGGACACACAGACTACTCACAGTTCCCCGTAAATAAACTTTCTTACGGCAACTACAGCTACAACTGTACCGATACAACCACAACACCGCATCTTAAGTGGAACTACACAGCGCCGTACTCGGGATATGTGTATGTTTATGCCGACATTGACGGTAAAGACGATGTTTCATTTATGATAAACGACGATTCGACAAATACGCAAACTCTCGGAATGGGCAGACCGTACATTGCTTGCGGCGGATATGTAAACGAGGGTGATAAAATCTCTGTTTATGCCGAACTTCCGCAGGGACAGGCAGGCAGTGCGCATGTGTATGTAAATATGCTCGACCAAAATGTTTATGAACAGGGATACGCACAGATAAGCAAGGATGTTATGACAACAACCGAGCTTACAGGCTCATCTATGAAGGGCACAATAAACGCAAGCGAGGACGGACTTTTCTACACCTCTGTTCCTTATGAAGAGGGCGGCTGGACCGCATATGTTGACGGCAGAGAAGCTGAAATTACACCTGTCGGCAATGCGCTTATAGCATTTAACCTCAACAAGGGCGAGCACAGCATAGAGCTTGTGTATTATCCAAAGGGATTTAAGCCGGGCGCTGTTGCAACGGCGGTATGCCTTGCAGGATTTGTGGCAATTTGCGTTTATGTTTACATTATTAAAAAGAAAAAGGGCGGAACCGCAGCGAAAGAAATCACCCCTACCCCACCGCCTGTAAAAACTCAAAAAAGCAAAAGCCCAAAACATTAATACTTGATTTGATAAAAAGGCAGTTTCGTAAATTCGGAACTGCTTTTTTGCGTGTATTTTGGCGGTTCTTTATCAAAAGTTGGGGTAAATTGTAGTTTGGCGGAGTGTCGGTCGGGCATTGAAATTTAGCTAACGCTAAATTATCCTCCCAAAAACAAAAAAGTTTACTCAATTTTTCAAATTGAATCGGGTTTGGGCAGCGCCCATAAATACTTCCGATAACAACAATTT
>ENA-OQCO01000239-OQCO01000239.1-human-gut-metagenome-genome-assembly--contig:-NODE-239-length-32318-cov-2.056910_pt1 | contig 32318 bp, 34 predicted proteins | sample MGYA00242500_ERZ504582 | MGnify/ENA primary metagenome ERZ504582 (study PRJEB26092, sample SAMD00036346) | human gut metagenome | host: Homo sapiens | study: EMG produced TPA metagenomics assembly of... | reverse complement strand
CGTTCATCGCTCTGGCACTGGCCTGCCGCAAGCTGGTGGAGGAGGGCGTGCTGCCCCGGACGCCGGTGAAGCACTTCGTGGCGGCATCTCCGCCGGCATCATCGACGATGCACCCATGCTGGACCTGCCGTACAGCGAGGACAGTCGGGCCATGGTAGACCTGAACTGCGTCATGAATGAGCTGGGGGAGATCATCGAGCTTCAGGGTACCGGTGAAGGCCGGGCTTTTACGGCCGCAGAGCAGCAGGAGCTGGTGGAGCTGTGCGCCAAGGGCTGCCGGGAGCTGATCCGGAAGGAAAAGGATATTCTGGGGGAGGTACTGTGATGAAATTCGTATTGGCTTCTCATAATCAGGGCAAGCTGGCGGAGATGCAGCGCATTTTGGGCCAGCTGGGGGTGGAGGTAGTGCTTCAGTCCGAATTGGGGCTGGCGCTGGAGCCGGAGGAAACCGGCACCACCTTCACGGAAAACGCCCGCATCAAGGCCGAGGCCGTCATGCAGGCCAGCGGCCTGCCCGCCATTGCCGACGACTCCGGCCTGTGCGTGGACGCCCTCAACGGCGCCCCCGGTGTGTACTCCGCCCGCTATGGCGGCTTGGACGACGATGTGGCCCGCTATCGGCTGCTGCTGGAAAACCTCCGGGGAGCCGGGACCCGTGCCGCCCACTTCCACACGTCGGTGGTTTGCTGCTTCCCCAACGGGGACATGCTGGAGGCCGAGGGCGACTGCCACGGCACCATCGCCTATGCCCCGCAGGGGGAGAACGGCTTCGGCTACGACCCGGTGTTCTTCGTGCCGGAGCTGAGAAAGACCTTCGCCCAGCTGACGCCGGAGGAGAAGAATGCCATCAGTCATCGGGGCGTGGCCCTGCGGGCCTTTGGTGAAAAACTGAAAGAATATATGGAGAATCACTGATATGGAACTGACAAGCAAGCAGCGAGCCCAGCTGCGGGGGATGGCGTCCACGCTGGATACCATCGTCCATGTGGGCAAAGACGGCATCGGGGAGAACCTCATCAAGCAGGTCAACGACGCCCTGGAGGCACGGGAGCTCATTAAGGGCCGGGTGCTGGAAAACTCCATGCTCACCGCCCGTGAGGCAGCGGAGGAACTGAAGGTGGCCGCCCGGTGCGAGGTGGTGCAGGTCATCGGCAGCAAATTCGTCCTCTATCGGATGCAGCATGACAAGGCCAAGCGGAAGATCGAGCTGGTCAAGGACCGGAAGAAGAGCGTGTGATATGAAGATCGGTATTTACGGCGGGACCTTTGACCCCATTCACCGGGGTCATATCACGGCGGCGCAGGCAGCGGCGCAGCAGTTGGGGCTGGACCTTCTGCTGCTGATCCCCGCCAGCATCCCGCCTCATAAGGCGCTGCCGGAGGGTGGCGCCGATGCCGCCCAGCGTCTGGAGATGGCCACGCTGGCCACGGCGGAGCTGTCCTGCCCTGCACAGGTGCTGGACGTGGAGGTGAAGCGGCGGGGGAAGAGCTACACGGCAGATACCCTCCGCACCCTGCGGCAGCAATACCCGGAGGATGAGCTGTGGCTGCTGATGGGAACGGATATGTTCCTGTCTCTGCAGGACTGGCGTGAGCCGCAGGAGATCCTGCGCCTTGCCCGTGTGGCGGCCTTCAGCCGCACCGGGGACCCGGAGCAGCAGCGCTTTGCCCGGCAGAAGGCGTATCTGGAGAAGACCTCGGGGCGCAGGTGACGGTGGTGGAGAACCCCCATGTGGTGGATATCTCCTCCACCCGTCTGCGGCAGCTGCTGCCGGAGGGCAGGGAGTACCTGCCGGAGGCGGTGTACGGCTACATCCTGCGCCAGCGGCTCTACGGCACCCATGCGGAGCTGAAGCACCTGACGCCGGAGGAGCTGCGGCCCATCGCCCTGAGCTTCTTAAAGCCCAAGCGGATGCCCCATGTGCTGGGAACAGAGCAGGAGGCCATCCGGCTGGCCCGGCGCTACGGGGCCGACGAGACGGACGCCCGCATCGCCGCCCTCCTCCACGACTGCACCAAGAAACTGGATATGGAGCAGCAGCTGGCTCTGTGCCGCGGGTACGATATCCGGCTGGACGGGCTGGAGCAGCACGCCCTGAAGCTGCTGCACGCCAAGACCGGTGCCGCCGTGGCCCGTGACATCTTCGGCGTGAAGGACGCCGTTTACGAGGCCATCCGCTGGCACACTACCGGCAAGCCGGATATGACCCTGCTGGAAAAGGTCATCTATCTGGCGGACTACATCGAGCCAAATCGGGACTTTCCGGGGGTGGACGAGCTGCGCCGTGCGGTATACGACGATTTGGACAAGGGCCTCCTGATGGGCCTGTCCGACACCATCGACGAGATGGAGCGCATGGGCAATCCCGTGCATCATGATACGCTGGAAGCGAGAGATTTTCTGTTAAGAGGTGAAGCAAAATGAAGAATGCCAAGGAACTGGCGCTGTTGGCAGCCCGTGCGCTGTCGGATAAAAAGGGAAAGGAAATTCAGGTGCTGGAGATCGGGGAGCTGACCACGCTGGCGGACTACTTTGTTATTGCCACCGGCTCCTCCAACACCCAGATCAACGCACTGGTGGACAACGTGGAGAAGGTCCTGCTGGAGGAGGCGGAGGAGAATCCCCTGCACCGGGAGGGCTACCGTGGCGGCACGTGGGTGCTGCTGGACTACGGTTGCATCGCTGTCCACGTCTTTAACGCCGAGGCCCGTGAGTTCTACGGGCTGGAGCGCCTGTGGCGTGACGGTACGCCGGTGGATCTGACGGGCGTGGTGGACGCCAAGGAATAAAACAATTCCCTACCAAACGCTTGACAAATCCATCGAAGGATATTATCATAAAAAGGTATTGTCAAAAGCAATGAAGGGAAAAAGGCAAGGCAGACCTGCCCCAAGAGAGCCGGCGTGTGGTGCGAACCGGCGGAGGTGCCTTGCTGTACTGGCCCCGGAGCCTCCTGCCTGAACAGGGCGGGACGTATGGCCTGCGTTAAAGCCGCCTGAGCGTGAGGGGGGGGGAGAACCTCATCACGGAAGCAGGGTGGTACAGCGAGTTGCTTCGCCCCTGACCGCAGCAGCGGTCGGGGGCTTTTGCTTTGTCAGGAAAAGACTGTAACATAAAAGGAGAAAACGACATGAAGTACGATTTTGCTGCCATCGAGAAAAAGTGGCAGAAGCGGTGGGAGGAGACCAAGCCCTACGCCGCCGTCACCGGGGACAAGCGCCCCAAGTTCTACGGCCTCATCGAGTTCCCCTACCCCTCCGGTCAGGGCCTCCATGTGGGCCACCCCCCGGCCCTTCACGGCCATGGATATCGTCACTCGCAAAAAGCGTATGGAGGGCTATAATGTTCTGTACCCCATCGGCTTCGATGCCTTCGGCCTGCCCACGGAGAACTACGCCATCAAGAACCATATCCACCCCGCCATCGTCACCAAGCAGAACATCGCCAACTTCACCAGCCAGTTGAAAATGCTGGGCTACGGCTTTGATTGGGACCGCTGCATCGACACCACCGACCCCAGCTACTACAAGTGGACCCAGTGGATCTTCCAGCAGATGTTCAAGCGGGGCCTTGCCTATAAGGCCACCATGCCCGTCAACTGGTGTACCAGCTGCAAGTGCGTGCTGGCCAACGAGGAAGTGGTCAACGGCGTCTGCGAGCGCTGCGGCAGCGAGGTCATCCGCAAGGAGAAGAGCCAGTGGATGCTGAAGATCACCGCCTACGCCCAGCGTCTGCTGGACGATCTGGAGGACGTGGACTACATCGAGCGTGTCAAGATCCAGCAGCGCAACTGGATCGGCCGTTCCACCGGAGCCGAGATCACCTTCCAGACCAACATCGGTGACGAGGTCACCGTCTATACCACCCGTGCCGATACCCTGTTCGGCACCTCCTACATGGTCATCTCTCCGGAGCATCCCCTGCTGAAGAACTGGCAGCCCCACATCAAGAACTGGGATGCCGTGGCCGCCTATCAGGAGGAGGCTGCCCGCAAGTCCGACTTCGAGCGTGGTGAACTGAACAAGGAAAAGACTGGCGTCCGGCTGGAGGGCATCGAGGCCATCAATCCCGTCACCCACAAGCCTCTGCCTCTGTTCGTCTCCGACTACGTCCTCATGGGCTACGGCACCGGCGTGGTCATGGGTGTCCCCGGCCACGATCAGCGTGACTGGGAGTTCGCCAAGAAGTTCGGCCTGCCCATCATCGAGGTGGTGCAGGGCGGCGATGTCACCAAGGAGGCCTTCGTGGCCAAGGATGACAGCGCCATCATGGTCAACTCCGGTTTCCTCAACGGTATGACCGTCAAGGAGGCCATCCCCGCCATGAAGAAATATGTGGTGGAGCAGGGCTTCGGCAAGGAGAAGGTGAACTTCAAGCTCCGTGACTGGGTGTTCTCCCGCCAGCGCTATTGGGGTGAGCCCATCCCTCTGGTGAACTGCGAGAAGTGCGGCTGGGTGCCGGTGCCGGAGGAGCAGCTGCCTGTGGTGCTGCCGCAGGTGGAGAGCTACGAGCCCACCGATGACGGTGAAAGTCCCCTCAGCAAGATGACCGATTGGGTCAACACCACCTGCCCCTGCTGCGGCGGCCCTGCCAAGCGGGAGACGGACACCATGCCCCAGTGGGCCGGCTCCAGCTGGTACTTCCTGCGCTATATGGACCCCCACAATGACAAGGCACTGGCCAGCAAGGAGGCGCTGGATTATTGGAGCCCCGTGGACTGGTACAACGGCGGCATGGAGCATACCACGCTGCATCTGCTGTACTCCCGCTTCTGGCATAAGTTCCTCTATGACATCGGTGTGGTCCCCACCAAGGAACCCTACGCCAAGCGTACCAGCACGGCATGATCCTTGGCGAGGGCGGCGAGAAGATGTCCAAGTCCCGTGGCAACGTGGTCAATCCCAACGATATCGTGGCCCAGTACGGCGCCGACACCATGCGTCTGCACATCATGTTCATCGGTGACTTCGAGAAGGCCGTCACATGGTCCAACGAGGCCGTCAAGGGCTCCAAGCGCTTCCTGGATCGCTGCTGGAATCTCATGGAGCTGGCGCAGGACAGCGATGAGATCTCCGAGAAGAACGCCTCCATCATCCACAAGACCATCAAGAAGGTCACCACCGACATCGACGACCTGAAGATGAACACCGCCATTGCCGCCCTCATGGCCATGGTCAACGAGTTCTACGCTTCCGGCCTGACCCGTGGCGACCTGCAGCAGCTGATGCTGATGCTCTCTCCCTTCGCCCCCCACATGGTGGAGGAGATGTGGGAGCTCACCGGCTACGCCGCCAAGACCGGCAAGATGGCCATGCAGATGCCTTGGCCCACTTGGGACGAGTCCAAGACCGTGGACTCCCACGTGGAGATGGCCGTGCAGGTCAACGGCAAGCTCAAGGGTACCGTTACCGTGGCCATGGACAGCGACGAGGAGACGGTGAAGGCCGCCGCTTTGGCGCTGGATAAGATCCAGAAGGCCGCCGACGGCATGACGGTCGTTAAGACCATTCTGGTGAAGAATAAGCTCATCAACCTCATCGTCAAGCCCGCCAAGTAAAAACGCAGAAGCGCCGCCTCCCACGAAGGGAGGCGGCGCTTTTTCTGCCCAAAAACCCCTTTTCCCCGGAGAATGTGGTATTTTATGTAATGCTGCATAAGCACACTGCAAATATTTGCGTCAAATCGATGAAAATTGGCGTTCCCTCTTGCAATTTGCCGTAAGGAGTGCTAATATGCGTGTATAGACAGTGTGACGAACCGCCCATGGGCGGTTATCGTTTCGCCTGAAACGATAAGGAACCCTCCCTGTGCAAGCGCTCCATCGGTCACACACAAAAAATAGGAGGAAGATATCATGACAAATCGTAAGTCCACCAAACGGGCCTTGCTGGGCAGCGTCATGGCCATGGTCCTTTGCCTGGCCATGTTGGTAGGCGCTACCTTTGCATGGTTCACCGACACCGCAAGCACGGGTGTCAACAAGATTCAGGCCGGTAATCTGGACATCGAGATTCAGGATGAAAATGGCAAGCCCGTTACAAATCTGAGCTGGGTCAAGGCCGAAGGGGCCGAGGGCGAGCAGGTTCTGTGGGAGCCGGGCTGCACCTATGAGTTGACCCCCTTCCAGATCGTCAACAAGGGCAATCTGGCCCTGAAGTACAAAATCGTTGTTACCGGTCTGGAGGGTGACTCTGGTCTGCTGAAGGTCATCACCTTTACCTATAAGACGGCGGATGGAGCTGCCTTTGACATCAATCAGGAAGGTCACCTGACCGCCAAGGGTACGGATAAGGCATCGACCGGTCTGATCACCCTCACCGGTACGATGGCTACCACCGCAGGCAATGATTACATGGGCAAGGAGCTCAAGAACATCACCATCACCGTGGTGGCTACGCAGGACACCGTAGAGAGCGACAGCTTCAACGACAGATACGATAACGCTGCCGAGTATCCCGAAAAGATACCCACCACCGTTACCGTTGCAACGGCTGAGGAGCTGAGAACGGCACTGACCACCCTCACGGATGCAGGCTCCGGTGACAACAAGGTCATCATCAACGGGGATATCACGCTGGCAGAGGGCGAGACCTGGACGCCCGTTACGGTGGATGGTTATCGTGGCGCCGGTGTCATTACGGTGGAGGGCAACGGCCATACCATCTCCGGCCTGAACAACGCTCTGTTCGCCGGCGGTTTTGCCGGTACCTCCGGTATCGTAATCAAGGATCTGACGTTGGATAAGATGACCATCAACGACAGCACCAATACGCAGGGCATCGGTGCATTCATCTGCAATGTGGATTCCATGCCGAAAATCGATCTGGTCAACTGCCATTTGACCAATTCCACCATCACCAGCACCGCTGGCGCTCGTGTGGGTGGCCTTGTGGGCTGGTCCTCCGGCTATAACAAACCCAATGACGGCCCGGTGGATACCTATGTGACCATCACCAACTGCTCTGTGGAGAACTGCGAAATCACGGCCAAAGGCTCTGTGGGCGGTATCATCGGTCACGCCGGTGCAAACCCCGCCACCTATCACTCCATCACCGACTGCACGGTGACGAATACCAAACTGCACTCCACGGATGATGGTGGCTGGCGTGTCGGCGTAGTGGTGGGTACGGCCAATGTTGGCGAGGTCACCATCAACCATGCCGTTTCTACCGGCAATACCCTTGCACAGGACAGCAAGACCGCTCCTGCCGATCAGAGCGAGCTGTACGGACGCTTTGTTCCCGGCACCACCGGTAAACTGACCATTGACGGCACTGCAATAAAGGGCTAAATCAGTACCGTTTTGAATGTAAGTCCCGCCTGTATCGACAGGCGGGACTTTTTTCGCAATTCCCGCCGTTTTTTCTGAAAATGCCTTGACAAGTGCCATACTTCCCGGTATAATATCCCCTGTTAAAGTCATGTATAGTGGCTCTTAAAGAGCACCCTGGAAATAGCCGGGTGCATCGGAGGGAGGGAAAAATAGATGTCCGAAGTACACGTCAAGGAAGGCGAGTCCCTGGATAGCGCTCTGAAGCGTTTCAAGAGAAGCTGTGCGAAGGCTGGCGTTCTGGCTGAGGTGCGTAAGAGAGAGTGCTACGAAAGCCCCAGCGTGAAGCGCCGCAAGAAGTCCGAGGCTGCCCGCAAGAACAGAAACAAGAGATATTATTGATCTCACTGCGAAGGTCTGAGCATCTGCTCAGACCTCGTTTTTTCAGATTTTCGATGCGTCAGCCTTCCCCGGTGAAGAGAAATCCCGTGAGATCCTCCACCTCCGGCAGCATCACGAACCCCTCCCGGATGCCCAGCGCTTGGCCCATCTCCATTTTCCGCTTCAGCGTTCCGGCGTCATCAAAGAGAACGAAGTGCGTCTGGCCGCCCCGGCGATAGGTGAAGTACCGGGCGCACAGATCCTCGGCGTAGAACACGGACCGCCCCTGCAGCCGTATGGCCAGCTCCTCCCGGCTCAGCCGTATCCCCTCGCCGCTGGGGCAGGGCAGGGGGAAGTCCATCATCAGCCGCTCCAGGTCCAGCGCCAGCCGCTGAGCGCCGTAGGCGGCGCAGGCCTCCTCCAGACGACCCTGCAGGCTGCCGCCGGAGAGGGCGGTACACAGCAGCACCACCGTCTCCGGCGAGGCAGCGGCGTAGATCTCCGGCACATAGAGGCGGCGGCCGTAGGCCGTCAGCAGCGGCGCCAGCTGCCGGATCAGGGCCGCCCGATCCTCCGCCCACCGGCCCTCCGGCAGCTCCTCCAGATCCAGCACTATCCCGGAAAGCCCCGCCGCAGACACACCCGCACCAGCTGACGGGCCAGCGGCTCCGGCTGCTCCACTGCCGGGGCCTGTCGGTCAGATACCACCATCAGGCCACCCCGCAGCGCCGCCGGGAGGGGCGCTGCCAGCAGCTGGGAGCCCGGCCCGATGCGGTAGGCTGCATGGGCCAGTTGAGCCGTGGCGGCTCTGGCCTGTGCCAGCCGGTTCGGTGCGGCAGTGAGATACAGCGTCATGTTCAGTCCCCCTTGTCATCCGGCGGATTTCATGGTATGATAGCGCTGACAGGCAGAGAGGAGGCCCGGAATGATGCGGAAGCGTTCTCCTCTGCCCGTGGATACCATAGGCAGATTATGTAGGCAGGAGCGGATGTATGCGAGTATCATTGGTGCCGGACCGGCTGTTTGAAACCTATGAGGAGATCACCCCGGAGTATCTGCGGCAGCGGGGCATCCGGCTGCTGCTGAGCGATCTGGACTATACGCTGGCTCCTAAGTACGTCCCTCACCCGGACGACCGGGTAAGGGAGTGGCTGCGCCGCATGGAGGAAGGCGGGGTGCAGGTGATGATCCTGTCCAACAACCGATCCTCCCACCGGGTGGAGACCTTTTGCCGGGAGCTGGGCATCCCCTATGTGGGCCATGCACAGAAGCCCCGCACCACGGGCTTCCGCCGGGCCATGGAGCAGGCCGGGGTCACCGCCGCCGAGACGGCCATGCTGGGGGATAAGCTGCTGACGGATATGCTGGGGGCCAATCTGGCGGGGGTACTGGCTCTGATGGTGGAGCCCGCCGGAGGGCCAAAGGGTGCATGGAACTGGGTGCTCCACGCCTTGCAGGCGCCCTTTAAGGCCGTCTGCCGCCGCAGGTACACATAATTTCCCAGGAAAGCGGGAAAAAATATGGCAAAGCCCTTGCCAAAACGGGACATATCATGTAAAATACAACTGCTATGCAAATTCATGAATCCGAGGAAATACTCCCACAGAAGGAGATTTTCTCATAATATGGGAGGATACAACTATGGCAACTATTACCGCCGGTGATTTCAGAAACGGCAAGACCTTCGAGTACGAGGGCAAGATCATGACGGTCGTGGAGTTCCAGCACGTCAAGCCCGGCAAGGGCGCTGCCTCGTCCGCACCAAGATGAAGAATGTGGTGACCGGCGCCGTCACCGAGACTTCCTTCAACCCCACCGCTAAGTTCGAGGAGGCCTTCGTGGAGCGCAAGGACATGGCTTACAGCTACAACGACGGCGACCTGTACTACTTCATGGATCAGGAGACCTATGACATGGTCCCCCTGAACAAGGATATTCTGGGCGACGCCTTCCGCTTCGTCACCGAGAACACCGTCTGCAAGGTGCTGAGCTACAAGGGCAGCGTCTTTGGTCTGGAGTGTCCCAACTTCATGGATCTGGAGGTCACCGAGACCGAGCCCGGTCTGGCCGGCAACACCGCCACCAACACCCTCAAGCCCGCCACCGTGGAGACCGGCGCTGAGGTGAAGGTGCCCCTGTTCATCAACATCGGTGATAAGATCAGTATCGACACCCGTACCGGCGAGTACATCGGCCGGGCCAAGTAAGGAAAGGACCACCGTACTTAGAAAGGAGAACAAACATGGAGATTTCTGAGAAGGTAGCGTATCTGAAGGGTCTGGCCGAGGGGCTGGCTCTGGACACCGAGTCCAAGGAGGGCAAGCTCATTGCCGCCATCATCGACGTGTTGGACGATATGTCCGAGAAGTTCGAGGATCTGGAGGACGAGCTGTGCGACGTGGAGGACGGTCTGGACGCCGTCAGCGACGACCTGTGCGAGGTGGAGGAGGCCCTCTACGAGCTGGAGGACGATGACGACGAGTATGACGAGGACGAGGATGACGACGAGGAGTACTTCGAGACCACCTGCCCCGTCTGCGAGGAGGAGATCGTGTTCGACGAGGACACGCTGGAGAGCGGCGAGATCCGCTGCCCCAACTGCGGCGAGAAGCTGGAGTTCGACCTGAGCGATCTGGCGGATGCCGAGGATGAGGACGAGGAGTAAGCAGCTGACTTGCGGCAAAAATAGCGATGAAAAGGCCCGGCGCATGATGCGCCGGGCCTTTTTGCGTGCTGTATGGGGGAGTGCCGGGGCCGCAAGGCGGTGGATGGCGTACAGGTCACGGGCGGTCTGCCGTCCAATGGTATGCCAGCCGGGGCGTTCCGTCCCGCACATGGATCGTGCCGCAGGGGAGGAAGCCGTTCTCTTCCAGCAAATGCTGCATGGTGCGGTTGTCGGCGTGGGTATCCGCTCGGACATTCCGGGAAATGGCCTTGCAGTAGTCCGCAGCACAGCGGAAGAGACCGTGTGTCCGGCCGTCCCCGGCCAGACGGTGGATGGTGAGGTAGGGGGCGTCGTTCCGCCAGGCACCCTCTATCCGGGAATAGGTGGGTTCGGGGGTATCCAGCAGCGCAAACACCCCATGTATCCCGGCTTCATCGCTAAGGACCCGGCAGATGCCCTGAGCGATATCGGAGCGGATCAGCTCCGGCGACGGATAGGAGCGGCCCCACTGGGTGGGATTTCCGGTTTGCAGCATATATTCCTGCGCCGTGCGATAGATGGCCATAAGCTGCGGCTGATCGGCGGCAGCGGCTCTGCGGATGGTCAGCATGGAGGGCTCCTTTCATGGTGGAGATGTACATCGTTGATAAGGAGAGTATAGCATATCCGGGCGGCCGCCGCAAGAACGCATCGGATGGTTGGAAGGGGCTTTCATAAGCTGCGGAAAAGGCTGAAAAAAGCGCACGGGATAGCCCGTGCGCTTTTTCGTTGTGGGATTCGTAGAAATGGTGTCTTGACGGCCACCGGCGCTTGACGGGGGGAGGGGATTGGAGTAAAATAAGCCCACAAAGGTGGGGTAGGGGAGTTTGCGCCTGCCCCGGAGACGGAGGGGAGAGCATGGAAGGCGGTCTGAAACGGTTTTTCGAGGGCAGCTGGCAGGAGGCGCAGTCTCTGCTGGGCGCACACCGCACGGCGGAGGCTGGTGCTTCCGGGTCTATGCCCCCAATGCTCGGAGCGTCCGGGTGGCGGGGGACTTCAGCGACTGGCAGGGCCTTGCCATGAACCGCTGGCCGGAGGGCATCTGGGAGACCACGGTGCCGCAGGCCCAAGTGGGGCAGTCCTATAAATATGTGGTGGAGGGCGCCGATGGGCGCACCCGGTGGAAGGCGGATCCCTACGGCGTTTACAGCCAGCTGCGTCCGGCGAACGCCAGCCGTCTGTGGGAGATGGCACCCTATCCGTGGCGGGATGCGGCATGGAGGGAAAAACGCCGCAGGGAACCGCTGTGGGAGGGACCACTCAACATCTACGAGGTGCATCCCGGCTCCTGGCAGCGGCAGGAGGACGGCAGCTTTCTCACCTATCGGCAGCTGGCGGACCGGTTAGCCCCCTATGTTCGGGACATGGGCTATCACGCCGTGGAGCTGCTGCCGGTGACGGAGTATCCGCTGGATGACTCGTGGGGGTATCAGTGTGTGGGATATTTTGCCCCCACCGCCCGCTACGGCACCCCGGAGGATCTGAAATATTTCGTGGATCGGATGCATCGGGCCGGGATCGCCGTGATTCTGGACTGGGTGCCGGCCCACTTCTGCAAGGATGAGCACGGGCTCATCGATTTCGACGGCACCTGCCTGTACGAGTACGGCGACCCTCTGAAGCGGGAACACGCCGGATGGGGAACACGGGTCTTTGACTTCGGCCGGGGCGAGGTGCGGAGCTTCCTGCTGTCCTCGGCGGCGTGGTGGCTGCGGGAGTACCACATGGACGGCCTGCGGGTGGATGCCGTGGCGTCTATGCTGTATCTGGACTATGACCGGCAGGAGTGGCGGCCCAACGTCTACGGCGGCCATGAGAATCTGGAGGCCATCTCCTTTTTGCAGGATCTGAATCGGATGGCCGCCGCCATGGATCCGCCGGCCCTGACGGCGGCGGAGGAGTCCACGGCGTGGCCCAAGGTCACATGGCCTGTAGAGGAGGGAGGTCTGGGCTTCGACCTCAAGTGGAACATGGGGTGGATGAACGACATCTGCCACTATCTGAAAATGGATCCGTGGTTCCGCCAGTACCACCACAAGGATGTGACCTTCTCCATGGTGTACGCCTTCTCGGAGCGGTTCGTGCTGCCGGTGTCCCACGACGAGGTGGTTCACATGAAGGGCTCCCTCCGGGGGAAGATGCCCGGCGACGACTGGCGGCAGCTGGCGGGGGTGCGGGGCTTTTACCTGTACCTGCTGGCGCACCCCGGCAAGAAGCTGACCTTCATGGGAACGGAACTGGCCCAATGGCACGAGTGGGATTTCGCCGGACAGCTGGACTGGTATCTGCTGGAGCAGGAGGACTGCCGCCGGACCCATGAATGTATCCGGGCGCTGAACCGCTTTTATCGGAAAAACCGGCCCCTGTGGGAGAACGACAGCGACTGGAATGGCTTCGAGTGGCTGGTGGCCGATGACAACCACAGCAACGTCATCGTGTTCCTGCGGCGGGATCGGGCGGGCCATGAGCTGGTGTGTGCGGTGAATTTCTCCCCGGAGGCGTGGGAGGACTACCGCTTCGGCGTGCCGGGGGGCAAGCGGTATTATGAAGAGGTGTTCAACACCGACAGCCTCCAGTGGGGCGGCTCCGGTGTGTGCAATGAGGGGCTGCTGACCGTGGAGGACATTCCCTCCCACGGGAGAGAGAGATCCCTGAAAATCAGGATCCCGCCGCTGGGCGGGGTGATCCTCAAGGGCCGGTCCAGGCGGCCCGCAGAATCGAAAAACGGAACGGAGGGACGGACATGAAAAAAGAATGTGTCGCCATGCTTCTGGCTGGCGGACAGGGGAGCCGGCTGTATGTGCTTACCGGCGACATGGCAAAGCCTGCGGTACCCTTTGGCGGGAAGTTCCGCATCATTGATTTTCCCCTGTCCAACTGCGCCAACTCCGGTATCGACACTGTGGGCGTGCTGACCCAGTACCGGCCGCTGGAGCTCAACAGCTACATCGGCAACGGTCAGCCGTGGGAGCTGGACCGGCTGGACGGCGGCGTTCACATTCTGCCGCCCTACCAGAGCGCCACCGGCGCCAGCTGGTACAAGGGGACGGCCAACGCCATCTATCAGAACATCGGCTTCGTGGATCTGTACGATCCGGAGTATGTGGCGGTGCTCTCCGGCGACCACATCTATAAGATGGACTATGCCGTGATGCTGCGCCGCCACAAGGAGACTGAGGCTGCCTGCACCATCGCCGTGATGGAGGTGCCGTGGGCGGAGGCCAGCCGCTTCGGTATCATGTCGGTGGACGGGGAGGACCGCATCACGGAGTTTGCCGAAAAGCCCAAGGAGCCCAAGAGCAATCTGGCGTCGATGGGCATCTATATCTTCACATGGAGCAAGCTGCGAGAGTATCTGATGGCCGACGAGGCGGACCCCGCTTCGGAAAACGACTTCGGCAAGAACATCATCCCCGCCATGCTGGCGGCGGGGGAGCGGATGACCGCATGGCGCTTTGACGGCTACTGGAAGGACGTGGGGACACTGGTGTCCCTGTGGGACGCCAACATGGATATGCTGAGTCCCGGCTCCGGGCTGAATCTGCTGGATCGCCGGTGGCCTATTTACAGCCGCACACCCTCCTGTCCCCCGGCCTATGTGGGGCCCAAGGCGGACATCGGCAACAGCGCCGTGGCCAAGGGCTGCGAGGTGCTGGGCGAGGTAAAGAACAGCGTCCTCAGCTACAACACCCAGGTGGGGGAGGGGGCCGTCGTCTCCTACTCCGTGCTGATGCCCGGCGCCGTGGTGGAGTCGGGAGCCGTGGTGCAGTACGCCATCGTGGGTGAGAACTGCCGCATCGGCAGGGACGCTCAGGTGGGCGCTCCGCCGGAGACGGCACAGGATCCGGATGACTGGGGCGTGGCGGTGCTGGGACCCGGTACCGTGATAGGGGACGGGGAGATCGTCTCCGCCAAGACTCTACTGGACCGGCATCACGGGGAGGTGAAGGCATGAACCACACCATGCACGGCATCATCTTTTCTTACGGAAAGCCCACGGGGCTGGGGGACCTGATCGCCCACCGCATCCCCGGCTCCATGCCCTTTGGCGGCAACTACCGGGTGGTGGACTTTATGCTCTCCAGTATGGTCAACGCCGGGATCCACGACGTGGGCGTCATCATGCACGGCAAGTGCCAGAGTATGCTGGATCATCTGGGCAACGGCCGCAGCTGGGATCTGAGCCGCAATCGGGGCGGGCTGACGCTGCTGCCGGCCTTCGCCTATGCCGAGAGCCGCAACTCTGCCGGACGCTTCCGGGGAAAGGTGGAGGCGCTGGGCTGCGTGCTGGAGTACCTACGGGAGATCCGGCAGGAGTATGTGGTGCTGGCAGACAGCGATCTGGTCATCAACCTGCCGCTGGAGCAGGTATTGCAGGAGCACATCGCCTCCGGGGCCGACCTGACGGAGGTTTGTACGGCGGAGCCCGGCGATCCCAGCGATACCTATCTGGAGATGGATGAACAGGGCCGCATCGTGGATGTGGCCTACGACGTCCACACCCCGGCGGGTTACCGCTGCCTGAACGTGTGCATCCTGCGGCGGGAGCTGCTGGTGCAGCTGGTGGAGGAGTGCATGGCCCACAACCGGTACAGCTTCCGCCACCACATTTTACAGGATCAGAAGGATCGGCTGCATCTGCACGCCTATGTGTGGCAGGGGTATGCCGCCCGCATCGATACGGTACAGACCTACTACCGCCGCAGCATGGAGCTGCTGGACCCGGCGCAGCGGCGGCTGCTGTTCGATCCCCGGCGACCCATTCTGGCCAAGGAGAACGATGCGCCTCCGGCGTATCTGGACCCTGCCGGGGTGTGCGAGAACTCCCTCATTGCCGATGGCTGCGATATTCAGGGCAGCGTGAAAAACTGCATTCTGTTTCGGGGTGTCCGGGTAGAGAAGGGAGCGCAGGTGGAGAACTGCGTGCTCTTTAAGGGCACGGTGGTGAAAAAGGATGCCACCCTGCGCTGCGTCATTGCCGACAAGGCTGTGACCATCCGGGAGGGACGCACCCTCATCGGAGACGAGAGCTATCCTGTGGTGGTGGCCCGCAACGCCACCGTATAAACGAATCACGTCCCTCCCCGCAGGCTGCGGGGAGGGGGTGCAAGGAGGTAACGGCATGGATATCTTATATGTGACCAGCGAGGCGGCTCCCTTCTGCAAGACCGGAGGTCTTGCGGATGTGCTGGGAAGTCTCCCACCGGCGGTGGCTGCCGGTGGGGATCGTGCGGCGGTGATCCTGCCGCTGTACGGGCAAGTTTCGGACGCATGGAGAGAGAAAATGCGCTGGCACGGCTATACCTATGTGGACCTGGCGTGGCGGCATGAGTACTGCGGCCTGTTCTCGCTGGAGTATCGGGGCGTCGTCTGGTATTTTCTGGATAACGAGCGGTACTTCCGCCGTGGGGCGCTGTATGGCCAGATGGACGATGGAGAGCGGTTTGCCTTCTTTTCCAAGGCGGTGGTGTCGGTGCTTCCCATGCTGGAGTGGCGGCCGGAGGTGATCCACTGCAACGACTGGCAGACTGCACTGGTGCCGATTTACTTGAAAACTGTGGCTGAAAACGTTTCCACCGTGTTCACCATTCACAACATCGAGTATCAGGGCAAGTACGGCGCCGACACGGTGGAGGATCTTTTCGGCCTGAACCGGGGAGACTGGTACGAGAGCGGCGTTCTACAGATGGATGGGTGCGTGAACCTCATGAAGGGGGCCATGGTGACGGCGGACGCCGTGACCACCGTCAGCCCCACCTACGCCGCCCAGCTGCGGGAGAGCGCCTATGCCGCCGGACTGGACAGCGTGGTGCGCAGCATCCAGTGGAAATTCTCCGGCGTGCTCAACGGCATCGATATGGTGAGCTATGACCCGGAGTGCGACCCCAATCTGCCCGCCCGATACACGGCGGCGGAGCCGGAGGGGAAGACCTTATGCAAGGCGGCGCTTCAGCAGGAGTTGGGCCTTGCTCAGGAGGAGGGGACACCGGTCCTCTCTATGGTGACCCGGCTGGTGGGACACAAGGGCGTGGATCTGGTGTGTCAGGCGCTGGATGGCATCATGGCCACCGGCTGTCAGCTGGTGGTGCTGGGCAGCGGTGACGGTGGATATGAGAATTTCTTCCGCCACGCTCAGAACCGCTATCCGGGACGGCTGTGTGCCTGGATCGGCTACAACGAAGGCCTGTCCCGCCGCATCTATGCCGGCAGCGACCTGTTTCTGATGCCCTCTAAGAGCGAGCCTTGCGGCCTGTCGCAGATGATCGCCATGCGCTATGGTGCTGTACCCATCGTCCGGCAGACCGGCGGTCTCAACGACACCGTCCGGTCCTGTCAGGTGGGGCAGCCCGACGGCAACGGCTATGTCTTTGCCGCCTACGACGCCGGGGCCATGCTGGATACCATCGGGCAGGCGGTGGGCCTGTACCACGGCGATGCAGAGGGCTTCCGCATGGTGCGGCGGCGGGGCATGGAGGGCGATTTCAGCTGGGATCGCAGCGCCGGGGCCTACCGGAATATTTATGGAAAGCTGCTGGGGCGGTAAGTCCCGGATGCAATACAGGAGGATATTTATGACTTATACGAAGGAAACATTGCAGGAGGCCATCGTGCAGAAGCTGCGGCTGAACTACGGCTGCACGGAGAAGCAGGCCACCGACGGAGAGATCATGAGGCCTGCGCTCTGGTGCTGCGGGATATCATGGCCGAGCGGGGGGTGCGTACCCGTGAGGAGGTGGACAGTCAGGAGAAGCGGAAGGTCCACTATATGTCCATGGAGTTTCTCATGGGACGCAGCCTGATGAAGAACGCCTACAATCTGGAGCTGCTGGAGCCGCTGACAGGGGCCGTGGAGGCGCTGGGCTTCAAGGCGGCGGACATCTTCGACATGGAGCCGGATGCCGGTCTCGGCAACGGCGGTCTGGGCCGTCTGGCGGCCTGCTATCTGGACAGCATGACCACGCTGGAGATCCCCGCCACCGGCTACTCCATCTGCTACGAGCTGGGTATCTTCAAGCAGAAGATCGTGGACGGACAGCAGGTGGAGCTGCCCGACGACTGGAAGAATCTGGGCGATGCGTGGCTCATGCCCAAGCCGCAGGAGACGGAGGAGGTCCACTTTGGCGGCAAGGTCCGCACCCGGTGGGACAACGGCCACCTGATGGTGGTGCATGAGGACTATACCCGTGTGCTGGCGGTGCCGTGCGACATGGAGATCGCCGGGTACGATACCCAGCAGGTGAACACCCTGCGGCTGTGGGACGCCAAGAGTCCCAAGCCCATCGACATGAAGCTGTTCAGCGAGGGGCAGTACCTGCGGGCCGGGGAGGAGCGGGCCATGGCGGACGTCATCTCCAAGGTGCTGTATCCGGAGGACAACCACTATGAGGGCAAGTCCCTGCGGCTGAAGCAGCAGTATTTCTTCGTTTCGGCCACCATGCAGTCCATCACACGGCAGCACATCCAGACCTACGGCACCCTGAAAAACTTCCACGAGAAGAACGTCATCCAGATCAACGACACCCATCCGGCGCTGGTGATCCCGGAGCTGATGCGTATTCTGGTGGACGATGCGGGCCTTTCCTGGGACGAGGCGTGGCACATTACCACCTGCTCCGTGGCCTACACCAACCACACGGTGCTGGCGGAGGCGCTGGAGTGCTGGCCCCAGCAGTTGTTTGAGACGCTGTTGCCCCGTGTGTGGCAGATCCTGCAGGAGATCGCCCGCCGCTGGCAGGAGAAGGTGGAGAGCTTCTATCACGACCCCGAAAAGACCGCCAAGATGGCGGTCATCTGGGACGGCGTGGTGCGGATGGCCAACCTCTGCATCGCCGGCGGTATGGCCATCAACGGCGTGTCCGCTCTGCACTCGGATATCCTGCGCCATGATGTGTTCCGGGACGCCTGCCGAATGGAGCCGGAGAAGTTCAAGAACGTCACCAACGGCGTGGATCATCGCCGCTGGCTCAGCCAGATCAACCCCGGTCTGGACGGGTTGATCCGGGAGCTCATCGGGGACGGTTATCTGACCCATGCGGGCCATTTGCAGGAACTGGACCCCTATGCTGAGGATGGGGCGGTGCTGGCCCGGCTGGAGGAGATCAAGCGCTGCAACAAGGAGACCTTTGCCCGGTGGGCCCGCCGACAGCAAGGGGTGCAGCTGAACACGGACGCCATCTTCAACGTGCAGGTGAAGCGGCTCCACGAGTATAAACGGCAGCTGCTGAACGTACTGCACATCATCGCCCTGTACCAGCAGCTGCAGGACGACCCGGACATGGACTTCCCGCCCCAGACCTTCCTCTTCGGGGCCAAGGCTGCGCCCGGCTACGCCGTAGCCAAGCGCATCATCCGTCTCATCAACTCTCTGGCGGATCAGGTGAACAACGACCCCATCTGCAAGGGGAAGCTGCAGGTGGTATTTCTGGAGAATTATCGGGTCTCCATGGCGGAGATGTTGATGCCCGCCACGCGAGGTGAGTCAGCAGATCTCCACCGCCGGCAAGGAGGCCAGCCGGCACCGGCAACATGAGTTCATGATGAACGGCGCACTGACCATCGGCACGCTGGACGGCGCCAACGTGGAGATGCACGAGGTGCTGGGGGACGAGAATATGTTCCTCTTTGGCCTGACGGCGGAGGAGGCCTCCCATATGAGCCGGGGCTACGACCCGTATCTGCTGTACACCCGTGACCCAGTGCTGCGCCGGGCGCTGGATCAGCTGAAGGCCGGGTTCCGGGATGGCGTCAGCTATGAGGATCTGTACCAGAGGCTGCTGTTCGGTGTGGACTGCCCGGCGGATCAGTATCTGCTGCTGGCGGACTTCGCCTCCTACTGCGCCGCATCCCAGCGGGTGACGGACACCTACCGGGATCGGGAGAGGTGGAACCGCATGAGCCTGCACAACATCGCCCGCAGCGGGATATTCTCCGCCGACCGGTCGGTGGCGGACTATGCCGATACCATCTGGCACGTACCGTATAAGAAGTAAGCACCGGAACTGAAAAAAGCACTCCCGGAGGACGCATCTGCATCCTCCGGGAGTGCTTTTTTTATGTGCGGGGGCTACGGTGTGTCGTGGGGAAAGTGTGCGGGGGTTACTTCCGCAGAGCGGAGTCCACCACCACGGCACGGGCCTTGGCCAGCTTCAGATCGTGCTGGAGCCGGGCGGGAGGCACCTGCTCCCGCAGCTGGGGAACGGTCATGCCGTAGAGGACGGCCATCTCCTGATACTTCTCCTCCAGCTCCTCCTCGGTGATAGTGATGCCCTCCTGACGGGCGATCTCCGTCATGGCCAGCTCATACCGGGCGGCAGCCACGGCGTTTTCACGGGCGTGGTCCCGCAGGTCGTCCATGGTCAGCTGCGCCGCTTGCAGGTAGTCGGACAGAGAGGCGCCCTGACTCTCCAGATGCTGCTGAAGCTCCTGAAGGATGCCGGTGAGCTGACTCTCCACCATGGAGTCGGGCAGCTGTACCTCCATGCCCGCCACCACCTGCTGCATCAGGGCCTCGGCAAAGGCGTTGGAGGCAGCCTGCTGCTTTTGCAGGATGGCCTGCTCCATGATGCTGCGGCGCAGGTGGGACACATCCTCGAAGCCCTGCTCCTGTGCAAAGGCATCCGTCAGCTGGGGCAGGCTCCGCCGGACGATGCGGTGGGCCTTGACGTGGAAGGTGGCATCCTTGCCCGCCAGCTCCGGCACATACTGGGTGGGGAAGGTGACGTGGACATCCCGCTCCTCCCCCGGGCGGATGCCCGCTACCTGCTCCTCGAAGCCGGGGATAAACATCCCGCTGCCCAGCAGCAGGGGATAGCCTTCGCCCTTGCCACCTTCGAAGGGTACGCCGTCCACGAAGCCCTCGAAGTCCAGCGTGACTTCGTCGCCCATGGCGGCCCGGTCCTGCTCCTGTTCCACCAGATGCTCCGTCAGGAAACGCTGGACGGCCTCGTTGGTGTCGTCATCGGATAGCTCGACATTCTCCCACGGGGCGGACAGGCCCTTGTACTGACCCAGCTTCACCTCCGGGTACAGGTCGATGAGGGCGGTGAAGGTGTAGCCGTCTGGGCCGATGGTCTCCACGTTCAGGGCGGGAGGGGCGGCGATCTGGATGTCCTCGGCGGCAATGGCCTCCACCAGTGCGGCGGGGAAGGTCTCGTTCACCGCCTCCTGATAGAACAGATCGTGGCTGTATGCCTTTTCCAGCGCCTCACGGGGAGCCTTGCCCACGGCGTAGCCCTCCACCGGGTACAGGGCCTTGACCTCCTGATAGGCGTCGTTCAGGGCCTTCTCCCACGCATCACGCTCCACGGTGATGGTCAGGCGCAGCTGGCGGTTGGCCAGCTCCTCTTTCTTTTGCAGGATCATGGGGATTCCTCCATATCTTTTCATTTATAACAGATCTATTATACTCGAAATCTGCCGCCGCCGCAACCGGGAAATGGATTTGTAAAATAATTGTGACTTATATCACAGGAACACTTCCTTTTTGGGCGGGGCTATGCTATAATGCCCCTCACGGAAAACTGTTGAAATCAGGAGGATTCTTATGCAGACCATCAAGACCTTCATCAAGGACCACCCCCATATGTGGTGGGGCCTGTATCTGCCGGTGTATCTGGGGGGCTTTTTCCTTATTGAGCACTTCATCACCGACAACTACTGGGCCACCCAGACCTTTATCGACGACTACATCCCCTTTTGCGAGTACTTTGTCATTCCCTATGACTCATGGGGCTTTCTTCTGCTGGCGCTGGGCCTTTACCTGATCGTCAAGGATGCCGAGGGCTTCCGGCGGTATATGTGGAGCATCATGCTGACCTTCGGGTTTGCCACCATCTTCTGTGCGCTGGTACCCAACGGACAGGACCTGCGCCCGGCGGTGATGGAGCACCACAACTTCTGCACGTGGCTCCTCCAGAACACCTACAATCTGGACACCAACACCAATGTGCTGCCCAGTGTCCATGTGCTGGGGGTGCTGGACGCCCTCTATGCCGTTCACCGGACGCCGGGACTGCGGCGCACCGGATGGCGCACTTTCGCAGACATATGGGGCGTCATCATCATCTGCTCCACACTCTTTGTCAAGCAGCACGCCTTCATCGATGTGGTGGCGGCCCTGGTGGTGGGCGCCATTGCCTATGTCATCGTCTATGTGATCATCGGCGGGCGGCGGGATCGCCGCATGGCGGCAGCGGGAAAGGAGGTCCCCTGTGGAGAACATACCGATCCTTGAGGGCATCAGCCCCGATGAGGTAGAGCAGATGCGGGTGTGCTTCGGCGTCCGGGAGGAGCGCTTCCGGGCCGACACCGTGATTTATGACATCAGCGAGGGCCGGGGAGAGCTGGGGCTTCTGACCGCCGGCAGCGCCGTCATCGAGCGCATCGACCGGCAGGGGGGACGCACCATTCTGGAGCATCTGCCCACAGGCAGCGTGTTCGGAGAGATGCTGATGTTCGAAAATGTGGCCGGGGACAGCATCACGGTGGTGGCGGCGGAGTCGTGCCGGGTGTGGTTCATGAGCGCCGAGCATCTGACCCGGCGATGCGAAAAGGCCTGCACCCATCACAGCCGACTGGTGGAGAATATGTTCCATATCATGACCGGCAAGGCCGCCGCCCTCTCCGAGCGGGTGGAGGTTCTGAGCCGCCGCAGCATCCGGGAGAAACTGCTGTGCTACTTCGGCCTTCAGACCGGCGGCGACGACTGCGGCAGCTTTCATCTGCCCTTTACCCTCAGTGCTCTGGCGGACTATATCTCCGCCGACCGCAGTGCCATGATGCGGGAGCTGCGGAAAATGAAGGAGGAGCATCTTGTGGATATCGACCGGGGACAGGTGACGCTGCACCATGCCCTTGCATGAAAAAGGGAAAGTGCAAGGAAATATTTGACGAACCATGGGCGGATGTGATAAGATAAGACGAGCACACACGGGTGAGGAGTTCCGTGTGTGCCCATGGAACGTAGCAAGCCATGACTTTTGAGGAAAGAAGGAACATCCATGTATCGTATCGTAACGAAGGAAGCGCTGAAGCCCACTGTGATCCTGTACGAGATCGAGGCACCCATGGTGGCCAAGAAGGCCCAGCCCGGTCAGTTCATCATTCTGCGTGTGGACGAGAACGGCGAGCGTATCCCCATCACGATCCACGACTATGACCGTGAGAAGGGGACCGTCACCATCATCGTGCAGACCGTGGGCGCAACCACCGAGAAGCTGAGCCACAAGCAGCAGGGCGATTATCTGCATGACTTTGTGGGTCCTCTGGGCAAGCCCACCGAGACCGAGGGTAAGAAAAAGGTCTGCGTTGTCGGCGGCGGCGTGGGCTGCGCCATTGCCTACCCCGTTCTGAAGAAGTTCCACGACTGCGGCGCTGAGGTCCACGCGGTAGTGGGCTTCAAGAGCAAGGACGTGGTGATCTTGGAGGATAAGTTCAAGGCCGTATCCTCCGTGATGAAGGTCTGCACCGATGACGGCTCCTATGGCCAGAAGGGTCTTGTGACCGAGGCACTGAAGGAGCTGCTGGACGCCGGCAATCAGTATGATGAGATCTTTGCCATCGGCCCCATGGTCATGATGAAGTTCGTCTGCAAGACCACGGCCCCCTACGGCGTACCCACCACCGTCTCCATGAGCCCCATCATGATCGACGGTACCGGTATGTGCGGCGGCTGCCGTCTGACCGTGGGCGGCGAGACCAAGTTCGCCTGCGTGGATGGCCCCGACTTCGACGGTCAGCTGGTGGACTGGGATCTGGCTGTCAAGCGCAACCAGATGTATCATGATTTCGAGGTGCATAAGCACGAGGAAGTCTGCAATCTGTTCAAGCAGGAGGTAAAGTAAGATGGCTGCAAAGATCAATATGCGTTTGGATAAGAACGAAATGCCCTCTCAGGACCCCAATGTCCGGAATAAGAATTTCCTCGAGGTGGCTCTGGGCTACACCGAGGAGCAGGCTCTGGACGAGGCGGCCCGCTGCCTGAACTGCAAGAACCATCCCTGCGTCAACGGATGCCCCGTCAACGTCCGCATCCCGGAGTTCATCGCCAAGATCGTGGAGCGGGACTATGAGGGCGCCTATCAGGTGATCCATCAGACCAGCTCCCTTCCCGCCGTCTGCGGCCGTGTCTGTCCGCAGGAGAGCCAGTGCGAGATGCACTGCGTCCGTGGCAAGAAGGGCGATCCCGTGGGTATCGGCCGTCTGGAGCGCTTTGTGGCCGACTGGCACAACGCCCACAGCACCGAGGCTCCTGAAAAGCCCCAGTCCAACGGTCACAAGGTGGCCGTGGTTGGCTCCGGCCCTGCGGGCCTGACCTGCGCCGGCGATCTGGCCAAGAAAGGCTATGAGGTCACCGTGTATGAGGCTCTGCATCTGGCCGGCGGCGTGCTGGTGTACGGCATCCCCGAGTTCCGTCTGCCCAAGAGCATCGTGCAGAAGGAAGTGGACGGCCTGAAGGCCATGGGCGTGAAGGTGGAGACCAACATCGTGGTAGGCCGCACCATCACCATCGATGAGTTGATGGAGGAGAACGGCTTCGAGGCCGTGTTCGTTGGCTCCGGCGCCGGTCTGCCCATGTTCATGCACATTCCCGGTGAGAACCTGAAGGGTGTGTATTCCGCCAACGAGTTCCTGACCCGTATCAACCTGATGAAGGCCTATCGTGAGGATTCCGATACCCCCATCATGGATCTGAAGGGCAAGAAGGTGGCTGTGGTAGGCGGCGGCAACGTGGCTATGGACGCCGCCCGCTGCTCCAAGCGTCTGGGTGCTGATGTGTACGTGGTGTACCGCCGTGGTATGGAGGAGCTGCCCGCCCGTCACGAGGAGGTGGAGCACGCCATCGAGGAGGGCGTGATCTTCAAGACCCTCAATAACCCCGTTCAGATCAACGGCGACGAGCAGGACTGCGTCAAGTCCATGACCTGCGTGGAGATGGAGCTGGGTGAGCCCGATGCCTCCGGCCGCCGTCGTCCCGTGGAGAAGAAGGGCAGCGAGTTCGAGCTGGATGTGGACGCTGTCATCATGTCTCTGGGTACCACCCCCAACCCCCTGATCAAGTCCACCACCAAGGGCCTGGAGGTCAACAAGAAGGGCGGTATCATCGTCAACGAGGATGGCCTGACCTCCCGTCAGGGCGTGTATGCCGGCGGCGATGCCGTTACCGGTGCGGCCACCGTCATTCTGGCTATGGGTGCCGGTAAGCTGGGCGCCAAGTCCATCGACGAGTATCTGGGCAACAAGTAAGCGAGAGTTTACATAAAAAGTAAAGACTGTCCCAAGGGAGAGGCTTCGTAAGGAAGTCCTCTCCCTTTGGCTTTTGTAATCGGCCGGAATGATTGGATTGTAGGTAAAATCAATCCTATTGGAGGATTACAAAATGGACAAGTACATTTATGACGAGAAAAACGGACTTTGGTATGAATTGCAGGGCGATTACGATCTTCCCTGCCTGAAACTGCCCGAAGAAAGAACGGCGTATATCGGCGTATGGGGACAGCGGCATTTGCGGTATCTGAAACAGCACCGCAAGGGACTCTATTCCGAACTGCTGACAAGCGACAAGCTGAACGATTACCTTGCCGACATTGACCGGCAGGCAGAGGAAATGTTCCCTCGGCTGGTAAAACAACTTGCCGAAAAGGAGGGCGTAACGGAAGCACTCAAAGCAGAAAACCAAATGCTGTGGGTGCAGAAAATGAACAGCATCCGCAGCGCCGCTATGGAGGTTGTTTCAAACGATTTGATTTACGCATAACAAGCTATCGGAAAGGCTGCTGTCGCAGACGGCGGCTTTTCTTTTTCGGGAAGTATTCAAGAAGTCATAAAGTTCCGTGAGTAATGGAAGAAGGCAATACTTTGAGAAAAAAGAGAGTAATATTCTAAAAACTACTTGAGATTTCGGGAAAAATCTGCTATAATGCTGTTGTATATCTATGGGGTAGGGGGATTTATATCCTTTTTGCCTTAGAAATCATGGAAGGAGGACTTGACTATGGCAATGGAAATGCGCCGATTATTATCGGCTCGGCTCGGCTCGGCTCGGCAGGAGCATAGCGCCGTTTTTTCAGCGTGTCAAGTCTTATTTCATACAATTTATAACGAACCGATTGCCGGAGACAGGGCGCATTGTGCCTTGGCTTCGGCTTTTGCGTTTGCCGGAAGGGTGGTGGTTTGATATTGAAGTCCTAACCACGACCGGCAAATCTATCTTTTCCGGTTAAACCTCCTGTCTTCTCCGGCGTGTCCGCTGTCGGAGAAAGTAAAAATAGCGGATAGAATTATTTGGGAGGAATGAAAATGAAGAAGAAAATTCTAAGCCTTCTGCTTGCGTTGTGCCTTGTGATGGCGCTTGTCCCCATGACAGCGTTTGCGGCAGGCACCACAGACTCTTGGGATGGGACAGCCGATACAAGCTGGTATGATGAGAATGAAACGGAATTTCATCTGCAAACAGCCGAGCAGTTGGCAGGCATGGCAAAGCTTATCAATGATGATACAGCATATTTTAAGGACAAAACTGTTTATCTTGATAATGACTTGGATTTAGGCGGGCATGAATGGATCTCTATCGGTGACGGAGCAAATACGGATGTGGGATCATTTCAGGGGGTTTTTGACGGACAAAGCCATGTAGTTTATAACCTGTATTCTCATGAGGGCCTAAAATCTGAAAACAAAGACAATAACAATAACTTGTATAGAAATGGTTTGTTCGGTGCTATCTACAATGCAACTGTGCAAAATCTCGGCATTGAAAATGCTGATATCGTGATACCGATGAATGATACCTCCACTTACGGAAAAGGCATTTTGGTGGACTGGATGACCCATTCCACTATTAAAAACTGTTATACTACCGGTTCCATTACCGGCGGTTCTTATATAGAAAAATACATAGGCGGTCTTGCAGGATTTTTAAATGGGAACAACAGTATCAGCCAGTGTTATTCTACCGCTGCAATTACGGGTAACTATGACGGCGAGTACTATGCAGAACAAGAAGGCGGGTTAGAGCCGATGGATTGTTGGGATTCGCTGGGTGGCATTGTTGGAGCCTCATATACTGGTCAGGTGACAATAAGCGACTGTTGGTTTGGCGGAGAAATCGTTGTAAACTCCATTCAGGCTCCCGTTGGCGGTATTATCGGATATGGCAAAGGTGTAAGCATGGTCAACTGCCTTGTCGCTACAAAAGAAATCGGCAACGATGGCTGGGAAAATACTTACTGGCTTGGTTATGTCGTAGATAAAGATGCAAAGAATTGTTTCTGGCCAAATGATGCTAAATATAATTCTAATGTTGCCAATGCACAAAGCGGAAATTCGGCAGGCACAGCAGTTGATGATTTTATGGATGAAGGCGTTTTGACGGGACTTAACGCCAATGCCGCGGAAGGTGTGAGATGGGTACCGGGTATAAAACATCCCACCTTTGATTGGGATAGCAAAAATATTCCGGCGAACTACTCTAAAGTAGATGAAGCATTGCAAAAGCGGAAGCCCTGAACAAGGACAACTACAAGGACTTTACCGGCGTGGAAACTGCTGTCAATGCCGTTGTCCGTGACAAGAATATCACTGAGCAGAGCGAAGTGGATGCAATGGCGAAGGCTATTGAAGATGCCATTGCGGCCCTGCAATACAAGGATGCTGATTACACAAAGGTAGATGCAGCCATTGCCAAAGCGAACGCTTTGAAGAAGGATGACTACAAGGATTTCTCTGCTGTAGAAGCTGCCGTCAATGCTGTTGTCCGTGACAAGAATATCACTGAACAGAGCGAAGTGGATGCAATGGCAAAGGCTATCGAAGATGCGATTGCTGCTCTTGAGAAAAAGCCTGCCAGTACCAAACCGGGAACATCTGATAAGAGTCCCCAGACCGGTGACACAAGCAGCCTTGCTTTGTGGATGGCCCTGTTGTTCGTCAGCGGCGGTGCTGCCATTGGCACAACGATTGTCAGCAGAAAGAAAAAGCGTAGCGTAAAGTAAAATCAAATGTTTAACCCAAGGGCGGCTGTCGGAAACGGCAGCCGTCTTTCCTGTCACAATATACCGAAAAAGATTGACGAACAAGTGTTCTGCATGATATAATCTATATGCTCTCATTAGAGGGCCACAACTGAATATCTGAGTGAAACACAAGGCAGCCGCCGAAAGAGATTGCGGCTGCGCCGCTCCTGATGCAGTGTCTGCCTGCGGGGCGGAAAAAGCAGACACTGAAGGTTTCTGAATTTCAGAGCCGGTACATAGTTTCATCAAAGATATAGCGAGAGATCATCTCCCGCTGGTTTGATGTGCTGTGTACCGACTCTTTTTGTCGTTATTGTTCGGGCCGGGCGGAGATAGCCACTGCGGGCCGGGAAAAATAAGCCAAATGTAGCCGGAAATAAAAAGCCGCTACCACAGTTCTTGCAAACCTTGTACACTGGAAAGTGCCAACAGCCCAGTGGAAAGGAGCGTAATGAAAGAGACAAGTGGTGATGGCTATTCCAAAGCAGAGCAACTGCGTTTGCGAGAAGCCTCGGACCGCCTTTGCCGGGAATACGGACTGTCCGTCATTGAAAAGCTCCGCAAAGCCCCCTCCCGTCCGGTATGGCTGGATGAGAAAAACGGCAAGCCTACCCGCTACAATGTCTACCGTGCCGATGTGCGGGAGGCAATGGAGTTCAGCAGAACCCCCTACTATCAATACGGTTTCCATGGATACTTATGTTGTGATTACCGGTACCATGACCCAAAATGCGATTACGATTAAAGCGGATGGGGGAAAAACGGACTTTTCAATGTGGACATTCAAATGAGCAGCGTCTCTGCAATCAAAACGACAGGGCAGGGTGCGGTAACGCTGGAATTGAATGGCACAAATATAGCGAAAAGCAATACCGGCGGTGCCGGTATTCAGAAGATGAATACAGATTGGCTCGTTATTCAGGATAATAGAACGCCTGACGGCAGCTTAACGGCCGCAGGAGGGGACTACACGGCAGACATCGGGGGCAGTTAAGAGGTGCCGATACAAATACCTTTTCTTCCATTGGATGTACCTCCATATCTTCTGGGCCTTGATCCGACCCTGTATTTCGGCAGGTTCCACCTGTCAAAATACATATTACAACTTGCCAAAATAAAAAAGTTGGGAAAAGCTCTTGACAAAATCGAACAAAATGATATAATAAACAAGTCGCCGGTTGAGGGACTCATTTGCGAGTGTGCTGGAATAGGCAGACAGGCAAGCTTGAGGTGCTTGTGTTCGATTGGACGTGTGGGTTCAAGTCCCATCACTCGCACCATCCCTCTCCTGCGGTGAAAAAAAGAAGAACGGATATGCGCGAGTGGTGGAATTGGCAGACTCGCTAGATTCAGGTTCTAGTGCTCATTACGGGCGTGCGGGTTCAAGTCCCGCCTCGCGCACCAAATCGAGTGGTCATAAGGGATTTCACTTATGACCACTCGATTTTTCTATTCTGATACAGTTTGATGTACGGAGCGGGCAAGTGGCCTGCTCTTTTTCGTTATGCTGTTTTCGGCTCAGTGAGGTATTCGACGGCGACTCCTTGGCGGGTATCCGCTTTGTAATGCGGATGCCTCGGCGCAGCCGGAATCTCCACATAGCCAACAAAGCGGTAGTAGATCACGATCCGCTGGGTACGATTCTTGCCGATCCCCTCCGTTTCAAACACATCAATGTGGTCGATCAGCTCTCGCAGCAGCGGCGCTGTCAGGTAATCCACCTGCATAAACCACTCATCGCTGACCTTTCCGGTGGCATTGTCCTCATAGAGCTTTTCATAGAGCCGGGAAACGGTGTCGTTCCGGGTCATCGTTTTTGCAGTTCCTCCTCACAGCGCTTTTGTTCCCTTAAAAGTTCCTTGTCGGTCTTTCTGGCCAGCAGCTCAGCAAAGGCATCTTCGTCGTCGCCCAGATATTCTGCCACCTACACCAAGGGCGGCTCCATCATTTCCGCTTACCCGGAGGAGGCCACCGTGCTCATGCGAGCCAGCAGCGAGGATGACTTCTACAAGGCCGGCTGGTGGAACGGCATCGACGATCCCGAGGCGGGCCTGAAGGGCCATGCCGTGGCCATCGACTATCGGGCCAACGGGCTGGATATGACGGTGTTCTGCACCAGCATCACCAACAAGGCCCACCAGACCGACGACTACCGTCTGGCTACCAACGCCATTTACAGTAAGCTCCTGGGTACCGACTTCACTGTGGAGTCCGGCGAGACGCCTGAGCCCACCCCCAACCCCGGATACCAAGCCCGATACCGGCAAGGATACCCAGTCTCCGGAGACCGGCGACGGCATGACCGTTACCGTGTGGGTCATGGCCGCAACTCTGTCTGTGGCCGCTGTGATGGTGCTCTCCGCCAAGAAGCGTGCGGATCGATCTTCTTCCGCCACATAACCTGAAAACAGCCTCCTCCGCCTTACAGGCGGAGGAGGCTGCTTTTTCGGCGGGTTGCCGGAAATGGGAAAATGTGGTATGATACTAAAAAACATTTTCCCCGGAGGTGCGTTATGACCCAACTGCAAGGCTTTTTTGAGAAGAACTTCACCCTGTCCCCGGACTACTGCGGGGCATCGGCCCGGATGTCGCCGCTGGCGGCCTTCACCATGTTTCAGGCCATTGCCGCAGAACACGCCCGAGCGTATCGGCGTAGGCGGCGCAGCCATGGCCCGGCGTGGTGCCTTCTGGCTGACGCTCCACAGTCGGGTGGACTTTTTTCAATGGCCTGCTCTGGCGCAGGAGGTGACGGCGGCCACATGGCCGGAGCACTGCGAGGGGAGATCCCTGCGCTGCTTCCGCAGCTACAGCCTGCGGCAGGGAGATCAGCTGCTGGCGCTGGGCCGCACCCAGTGGGCGGTGCTGGGGGAGAAGGGGCGGCTCATTCCCTTTGCCCAGTCTGGCTTCCCGGAGGATTTCCCCTTTGTGGAGCGGGAGGGCATCACGGAGGCCCCCGTCCGGTTCCGGGACGACCTGCTGCCGGAGGAGCTGGTGCAGCGGCATACGGTGCGCTCCACGGACATCGACATGGGCCGCCATATGAACAATGTGGCCTATGTGAGGCTGCTGCTGGACTGCTTCCCGGCCAGCGTGCTGGCAGGCGGGGAAATCGCCTCCATGGAGATCCACTATGCCGCTCCCTGCTTCGAGGGGGAGGAGCTGTCGGTTCTCTGCCGCCGGGAGGGCAGCATCTGCCGCATGGCTGTGCGGAAACCCGACGGCAAGACCGCCGTACTGGCTGCCGTCCGCTTTCACGAAAAGTAAGTGAGCATACAAAAGCCCCGCAGGAAACGCTTCCGTTTCCTGCGGGGGCTTTTTGCTTATCCGAACACGTGGAGGATGACGCACAGCAGGATCAAGCACAGGCCCAGACACGCCATCAGTAGTGCAAAGGAGAGACTTCCCTCCATCCGCTGGAAGGTGTCCAGTACGGTACCTACGTGATCTGCCGTCTCCTCCTGGGAGTACTTGCTGTTGTGGGACATGGCCCGCACCACGGAGCTATGGGGCGAGCGGCGGACGTGGTCACGGGTATCCCGCAGCAGGGTGCGGCGCATCACCAGCACCAGTAGGTCCAGCAGGTCGCATGCCACCCGGCACAGGGTCATCAGTACTCGGATGAGCCACCGGAAGAAGGGCTTGTAGACGCTCTCCTCCAAGCTGAGCCACGCCGGCCACAGGGAGCGGTAGCGAATCTCGCCGTCCCGACGCTCCGTGAGAAGGGGCCGGATCAGCAGGAAGTATACCAGCATACCGATGGACAGGGAGATGACCACGCCCTTGAGGTTCTCCCAAGCCAGATAGTGGACGGCATGGGAGAAATCATGACCGCCGGTGAAGGAGAGGGTAGCGGCGGCGAGCTTCTCCGACAGCCCATGGGGCAGCAGACCCAGCACCGGCAACGGTATCGCTGCCAGCATCAGCGCCGCCACGGAGAGGGGCGTTCCCCAGCGCCGGGAGGCGGCGTGGGCATCTGCCGGGGCCTTCTGCCAGAATACCGCCACATAGATCTTGGTGAGATAGGCCGCCGTCAATCCGCCGGATAGCAGGAACAGCCACTCCACCGCCGTAATGGCGGAGCTGCCGGTCTCCACCGCCAGCTCTACCACGGCCTCGTGGACCAGCGTTTTGCTGATGTAGCCCAGAAAGCCGGGGATACCGGCCAGGGAGCAGGCTCCGCACAGGAACAGCCCGTGGAGCAGGGGCTTGCCCCGCCCGAAGCCACGGATGCGGTTCAGATCCAGCTGGTGGGTGTTGTAATACACCACACCGGCAAAGAGAAACAGGGTCAGCTTCACCAGCGAGTGGTTCAGCATATACAGCACCGTACCGTGGGCGGCCAGAGCGTTGTGCTCCCCCAGCAGGGTCAGCATGGCCACGCCCACCAGAATGAACCCGATCTGAGATAGGGAGGAGCAGGCCAGAATGTACTTGAGGTTGGTGGAGAACACCGCCATCACAGCGCCCAGCACCATGGTGATGCAGCCCAGTATCAGCACCAGAACGCCCCAGCTGCGGCTGCCCGGCAGCAGGTAGACGGTGACGACCAGAATACCGAAAATACCCGCCTTGGTCAGCACGCCCGACAGCAGAGCGCTGGCGGGGGCCGGGGCCACCGGGTGTGCCTTGGGCAGCCAGATGTGCAGCGGGAACACACCTGCCTTGGCGGCGAAGCCGAAGAACACGCACAGAGCCGCCCACCACAGGGCCGTGCGGTCCGTTACGGCGGCGCAGGCCGCCTTCAGCTCCGACAGCACCAGTGTCCCCGTCAGATGCTGGAGCAGGAACAGCCCCATCAGCGTCACAAGACCGCCCAGAACAGCGATGGTCAGATAGGTCTTACCGGCGTCCAGCGCCTCCGGCGTCTCCCTCCTGTACCACCCACACATAGGAACCGAGGCTCATAAGCTCGAAGAACAGGAAGGTGGTCTTGAGGTCCGCCGACAGGAA
>ENA-OQCO01000235-OQCO01000235.1-human-gut-metagenome-genome-assembly--contig:-NODE-235-length-32698-cov-3.850143_pt1 | contig 32698 bp, 37 predicted proteins | sample MGYA00242500_ERZ504582 | MGnify/ENA primary metagenome ERZ504582 (study PRJEB26092, sample SAMD00036346) | human gut metagenome | host: Homo sapiens | study: EMG produced TPA metagenomics assembly of... | reverse complement strand
GCCGCAGCCCACCGCGCCCAGCACAAACCCAAATGGACACCAGTTGGGCGGTAATCCCCTCCAGCACGCCAAATACTACGGCGGCAAGGATCCATATATACAGCATTTGCATGGGCTGCAACCTCCTCTCGGCGCAAAAAGCGGTAAACCGCCCCGATTTTCTATTCTCAGTATAGCATACGCTACACCCCTTTGCAATACACATTCTATTTTAATCGACGCGTGCCCAGCAGGGGGATGCGGCGCTATCCATTCGCTCAAAACAAAGCAGCTCCCCTTGTTTCCAAGGGGAGCCGTAAAAGGGTACTATATTTACGCTTCTTCCTCGCTGATCTTCTTGCGGGTTTTCAGAATAGAAGCGGCAGACACGGAAAATTCGTCCAGTCCCCACGCCAGCAGATGGGGGATCAGCCGGGGGTCCGCCGCCCCCTCGCCGCACATACCCACCGGAATACCGGCGGCCTTGGCGGCCTTAATGGTCATTTCAATAGCAGAGAGCACTGCCGGCTGCATAGGATCGTACAGCCGCGCCACCGCCTGATTGCCACGATCCACGGCCATCACATAGCCGGTCAGATCATTGGTGCCGATGGAGAAGAAGTCCGATTCCTTGGCCAGCTCCGCTGCGGTCAGCGCCGCAGCCGGGGTTTCTACCATAATACCTACCGGCACCGGGTGCACATCCTCGCCGGCTTCAATCAGCTCCCGCAGGCACTGCTCAATCAGCTTTTTAGCTGCCAGGATTTCTTCCTTGCAGGTGATCAGAGGCAGCATCAGCTTTAAGTCGCCGAACTTGGCCGCCCGCAAAATGGCGCGGATTTGGTCGCAAAACAGATCCGGGTGGTCCAGGCAGTAGCGAATGGCCCGGTGTCCCAGGAACGGATTGTCCTCTTTTTCAATCTCTAAGTAGGGAATTTCCTTATCACCGCCAATGTCCAGCGTACGGATGATGACCTCCCGGCCGTTCATGGCCTTGGCCACCGTGGCGTAAGCCTCAAACTGCTCTGCCTCCGTGGGGCGGGACATCCGATCCATAAACAGGAATTCCGTGCGGAAAAGGCCGATACCCTCACCGCCGTTTTGCACCACCGCCTGCACATCCTCCGGCTTGCCGATATTGCCGTACACGGCCTTTTTCACGCCGTTCTTGGTGACGGTAGGCAGATTACAATAGCGGCTGAGCGCCTCTCGCTCTGCCAAATATTCCCGCTGCCGCCGCTTAAATTCCGCCGTCTGCTCCGGCGTAGGCTCCGGCAGCACTGTGCCGCGAAAGCCGTCCACCGCCACGCATTGGCCGGTGTGCAGCGCCTCTACTGCACCGGTGACGGACAGTACCGCCGGAATGCCCATGGCCCGCGCCAAAATGGCACTGTGGGAGGTCATACCGCCCACCTCTGCCACAATGGCTGCCACATGCTCCCGGTTCATTTTGCCGGTCATAGAGGGGGTAAAGTCGTGGGCCACCAGTACCGTGCCCGGTTCAATGGCACCCAAATCCACCTGCTCCGCACCCAGCATAATACCCAGCAGATCCTCTCGCACATCGGCAATATCGCTGGCTCTCTGACGGGTCAGCTCGTCGTCCATGCCGGAAAACATGGCGATAAATTGGTTGCACACCCCATCAGCCGCCGCTTCCGCCGTGGCGCCGCCGTCGATCATCTCCTCCATTTGGGAGAGCATAAACGGATCCCGCAGCATCTCCATGTGACCGTCTAAAATCGCTGCCTCTTTCTCTCCGGCAGAGGCTTGCAGACGATCCCGCAGCTGCTCCGTCTTTTGCATAAATGCGTTAATGGCTGCCCGAAGCCGCTCTTTTTCCTGCTGGGCGCCGCCAAAGACCACGCCGCTGTAATCCAGCGACCGGTGCTGAATGATCAAGGCCTTGCCGATGCCGCAGCCCTCGCTTACGCCTGTTCCTCTTAGCATGGTATCGCTCCCTCTCCTTGTTCAACTTAATAAACACAGCCAGGGAACTGCCCCAAAGAGCCGTTCCCTGTGTGCAAAATTTCTTATGCCTCGCCTAAGCCGGACTCAATCAGACTGACTGCCTTGGCCAGCGCCTCATTTTCGTCCGGACCGTCGGCCCGCACTTCCAGCTGGCTGCCGCACTTAATGCAGCCGGCCATAATGTTCATAATGCTCTTGGCGTTAATGTCCTTGCCGTTTAAGATCAGATGCACATCACTCTGGAATGCAGTCATTTCCTTAACGAACATATTTGCCGGGCGCATATGGAAGCCCTCTTTATTGATCACCTTTGTTACCTGAGATACCATTATGCTCTCTCCTTCTCTGTTTTATTCTTTTTCAGCAGGGCCAGCATCAACGCACCGACCACAGAGCCTGCAACCAGAGCCACAATATAGCCCAGAGGATGATCCACAACTGCGAAAGTGAAAACACCGCCGTGGGGTGCCGGGCAAGCACAGCCAAACAGCGCGCAGACCAAACCGGCTACGGCAGAGCCCACCATACAGGACGGAATCACGCGCAGCGGATCAGACGCCGCATAAGGAATCGCGCCCTCTGTGATGAAGCACAGACCCATCGCATAATTGACCGGACCGCTCTTCAGTTCCTCTTTGGTCCACTTCTTCTTGTTAAAGGTGGTGGACAAAGCGATGGCGATAGGCGGCACCATACCACCAATCATCACCGCCGCCATGATCCAGGTATCGCCGGTGGCGACGGAAGCCGTACCGAACACATAAGCCGCCTTGTTGAACGGGCCGCCCATGTCAGTGGCCATCATAGCCGCCAGAACAACGGACAGGAGAATGCGGGAGGTTTCGCCCAGACTTTTCAGTCCGGCAGACAACGCCAAGTTGATATACCCCACGAAGGGATTGATCAGCAACATAAACAGACCGATCAACACAGTGCCGAACAGGGGATACAGGAACACCGGCTTAATGCCGTCCATGCTCTTGGGCATCCAGGAGAAGGCCTTTTTCAGTCCGTTGACCAACAGACCGGCCACAAAACCGGCCAGCAGCGCGCCCAAGAATCCGGACACAGCCTTGTCATCGCCGGTAGGCGACTGCAGCGTGGCGCCGATGGTGGCCAAATAACCGCCAACGATACCGGGCAGCAAACCGGGACGATCCGCAATGGACTGGGCAATATACCCGGCCAAAATGGGAATCATAAAGCTAAATGCCGCTTTACCGATCCAAAAGATCACCGCCGCTACCGGGTTGGTCTGGCCGAAGTTGCCGCCGGCATTGGCGTTGCCGGCCAATGTATCAATCAAGAAGCCCAGAGCAATCAGCACGCCGCCGCCGACCACGAAAGGCAGCATGTGGGATACGCCGTTCATCAGGTGTTTATACACCTTGTGGCCGAAGCTCTCTTTCTCATCGTCATCCCCGACGGGGGCTGCGCCGCCCTCTGCGTGGTAAATGGGAGCCTTGCCGTCCAGCACCTTTTGGATTAACTCCTGCGGTTTGTTAATACCGGCAGAAACCGTGGTTTGCAATACCGGCTTGCCGTCAAAGCGGTCCATCTCTACATTTTTATCCGCCGCAATGATAATACCGTCACAGTCAGCGATCTCTCGGCGGGTGAGTACATTTTTAGCGCCGCCGGAGCCGTTGGTCTCTGCCTTTAAGGGGCAATTCATGGCCGCGCCGGCCTTTTCCAGCGCCTCGGCAGCCATATAGGTATGCGCAATGCCGGTGGGGCAGGCGGTCACCGCCAAAATACGATAGCCTTTCGGAGCCGCCTGTGCGGTTACCACCGTATCCTCCGGGGTCTCCTCCGGGTACTTGGCCCGCTCCTGGGCGTCAATAATTTCAATAAATTCCTCTGCCGTTTTGGCGCCACGGAGCCGATCGCAAAATTCCGGCTCCATGAGCATCACCATCAGGCGAGAGAGAATTTCCAAATGCACATCGCCGTCCGGCGGAGCCGCGATCATAAACAGCAACGAGCTGGGCTTGCCGTCCGGGGCGTCATAATCCACACCGCCGGGCACGGTCATCGCCGCCAGTGCCGCATGGGCCACGCTGTCGCTCTTCGCATGAGGTACCGCAATGCCCTCGCCGATGGCAGTGGTGCCCTGTCCCTCTCGCGCCAGGATCGCCGCCTTGTAGGCCGACGGGTCCGTTAGGTTGCCTGCTGCCGCGTGCAGCTCTACCAGCGCGTCGATGGCTTGGCTTTTGCTTTCAGCCGGGGCGTTCAGCCGGATCGCCCGAGGAGACAGCAAATCTTTAATCTTCATAGAGAACCCTCCTTACACAGGGCGTCGCCCTGCACATTTAATTATTCTCCGACTGCTCTCAGTCGGCAAAATACTGTGTCTTATACCGGCGAATGGTATCGCCGTCTGCCACGCCCTCACAAAAGGCGGAGGCATTACCGGCGGCGGAAGCCCACTGGAGCGCCGTCTTGTAATCGCCGCTGTCTGCGTACCCGGCCAGGAACCCGGCCACCATTGAATCGCCGCAGCCTACATTGTTCACCGGTTTGCCGGGCACCACGCCCACGGAGTGGGTGCTGCCGTCCTCTGCCAGCAGTGTGGCGCCGTACTTGCCACGACTCACCAGCACATTGCGTGCGCCTTTCTCTTGCAACTTGGCTGCAAAGAAGCGAATCTTCTCTTCATCGTCCGGGCGAATATCCTCGCCAAAGATCTCGCCCAGCTCGTGGTGATTGGGCTTAATGAGAAACGGGTGGTAATCCAGCACCGCCAGCAGCGCGTCACCGGTGGTGTCTACCACAATATGCACGCCTTTATTTTGCAGCTTGGCGCAGATTTGCTCATAAATGGAGCCGGGCATTTGGCTGGGCACCGCCCCGGCCAGCACCAAAAAGTCGCCGGGCATCAGTCCCTCCAGCTTGTGGAACAGAGCCTCCACTTCCGCCTCTGCCGGCTGGGCGCCTGGGGCATTAATATCCGTTTGCCGATCGCAAAGATCTTAACATTGATTCGGGTGTTGCCCGCTGCCAGCGGCACAAAATCCGTTTGGATCCCCTGGGCCTGCAGCATCTGCTCCAGTGCCCGGCCGGTAAATCCGGCCACGAACCCCAGTGCCCGGGTGGGCACCTCCAGTCCGGACAGCACCATGGACACATTGATTCCCTTACCGCCGCACAGCAGCTGGGCGCTGTCCGCCCGGTTTACATCCTCGCTGCTTAACCGGGGCAGGCGCAGAATGTAGTCCAGCGCCGGGTTCAACGTTACGGTATAGATCATAATAACGCAACCTCCTTTACCACCGTGCGTTCTCCGTACTCCGGGTCCGGCAGCCGATCGGTGATGATCGCCGCCTGATCCAGGGGCGCAAAGCTCACGGTAGATACTTTGTCAAACTTGCTGGCGTCCGCCAACACATAACTGACGAAACTGCGCTCCATGGCCGCCGCTTTTAAGTAGGCTCGTCCGTGTCCGGCGTGGTAAATCCCTGACGAATGGCAATACCGTTGGTGCCGATGAAACACTTGGAAAAATTGTAGTTGTGCAAATTCTTGGCTGCAGCCAGACCGATGATGGCATCGGTGGTGTGCTTTAACTCGCCGCCCAGCACATAGGTTTTCATACCCTTGGCCACCAGCCGCTGGGCGTGGAGAAGACCGTTGGTCACAAAGGTGGCACCCGGCTGCAAGTGGTCGATCATTAACAGGGTGGAGCTGCCGGCGTCTAAATATACAAAATCCGTATCGTCCACCTGGGCAGCGGCGTAAGCGGCGATCATCTCTTTTTCGTCCATGTGCAGCTGCAGCTTTTCGTCCAGCTTCTCCTCCCGGCGAATAAAATCCCGCCGGGTCAAAGTGGCACCGCCATGCACCTTGTGCAGCTTGCCCAGCCGATCCAGCGCAATCAGATCCCGGCGCACCGTGCTTTCGCTGGCGCCCAAAAGCTGGGTCAACTGCGCAACGGATACGGTCCCTTTTTCCTCTAACTGGGCCAAAATCTGCAAGTGTCTTTCCTGGGTAAGCATAGACGGTTCCTTTCTGAATTTTCCGGGCGTTTGCCGCCCTCGTCCTTACACCCAAAGTGTACCACGGCAAGCAAAAGCCGTCAAGTTCATTCCTTCATTTTCGTTCATTCCGCACAGTGAGCGCCTGCTCTTTTGGGCAATTTATGCAAACGCAGCCCCTTTATCTGCGCGGTTTTGAACGGTTGTGGCAAAACATGCATAAAATCCGTCATTTTACAGACGCACTTGTTTGCCAAAAAAGGCGCAAAAAAGCGCCGTATCCTCAGGATACGGCGCTTTTTATAATCTGGATTTATACCGCTTCTAAATATGCGGCTACGGTCTTGGGATCTTCCCCCCGCACAAAGGCAAACTCATCGCTGATGATATGCAGCGCACTGCGCAGCGCCTTGGCGTCTGAAAGATACATTTTCTTGCCGATCTGCTTTTGGTGCTCCTCATGGCAGCGAAGTGTCTTAATCAACCGCAAAATGCGCTTATGATCCGAGCTGTGGAGGATCTCCTCCGTCTTGGCCTTACGCTCGTGGACGTTGCTCACCCACTCGTAGGGCTGGCAGGTCTTGGCATAGCCCATCAATTCCTCCACCGCTGCCGGGGCAATGGCTGAGCGAATTTTGATCCGCTGGGGATCGTAATCCGTGGGCACGTAATACTTGGAGTTCCGGTCAAACACAGGCACCAGCACATAGTAGTCCTTGGTCTCGCTGGAGAACTTCATGGTTTCAATTTCGCGCACTTGGCAGATGCCCTTGGTACTGTAATGCACGAAAGTACCGATTTGCATGACACTCACCTTTCTTGATAATACAATAATACACTATTTTTTCGCCTGTTTTTCTATTTGAACATCTCTATTATAGCACAAATCGGTAAAAATTGACATAGGCAAAGTAAACAAATCCCCGCCCCGAATTCCTATCTCTGCGGCAGGAATTTTGTACAAAATGCAAGATTATTCCCATTTTCACGCATTTTTCTTAACAAACCTTAACAAATGAAAAAAATCTTTTACCTATCTTTTACCCGGCAGCGGGCGCGGTTTTAACATCATCCGGCTAGACTAAAACCGGAGCAGCCAGCCAACGCTGCAAAAATCCCAAAAGGCCGTATGTACCTTTTCGTACACACGGCCTTGTTTTTTATCCAATGATTATGCTTTTTGTTATGCCTTTTTCTTTTGGAACAGGCGGGCAAAAACCTTAATGACCTCAGAAAGGACGATGACGGAGAATGCCAGAGCAAACAGCTTGCCCCACATGGTGATCCCCAGGGGTACGGTGCCAAAAAACGCACCGGCAAACTGGATGATCAGCACTTGCAACACAAAGGTGCAGCCCACGACCAACAGCATCAGCTTGTTCTTAAACAGGTGGCAAAAGATACTCTCGCTGTGCAGTTCCCGGCAGTTAAAGGCGTTAAACAGCTGAAACAGCACAAACAGGGTGAACAGCACGGTGGTCATCTCGCCCCGGGCAGCACCCAGGAAATTCAGCTTGTATTGCAGCAGGAACACCACGCTCATATACACACCGGTAGCGGTGATCCGCGCCAGCATACCCTTGGAGATAATATTCTCGCTGCGGTTGGTGGGGCGGCGGCGCATCAGGTCACTGTATCCCGGCTCCAGTCCCAAGGTCAGGGCCGGCGGGCCGTCCATAATGATGTTGATCCACAGCAGCTGCAAGGCGGTAAAGGGCGCCGGCAGCCCCATCAGAACAGACACAAATACGCAAATAACAGAGGCAATATTCACCGTCAGCTGGAAGCTGATGAACCGCTTAAAGTTCTCATAAATATTGCGGCCCCATTCCACGGCCTTAACAATGGTGGCAAAGGAGTCGTCCAACAGCACAATATCGCTGGCTTCCTTGGACACCTCCGTGCCTGAAATGCCCATGGCGATCCCCACATCGGCGTTCTTCAGCGCCGGTGCGTCGTTGATCCCGTCGCCGGTGACAGCCACCACTTCGCCTCGTGCTTTCAGCAGCTTCACCACCCGCATTTTCACCGTAGGGGTGCTGCGAGCAATCACGCTGATTTTGGGCAGCATTTTTTGCAGCCGGCGGTCGCTCATTTCTTCCACTTCTTTGGCTTCCAGCGCCACACAACCGTCCGCCAGCAGATCCAGTTCCTTGGCAATGGCGGTGGCGGTAACGATATTGTCGCCGGTAAGAATCTTCACCCCCACCCCGGCGCTGCGGCAGGCGGCCACAGCGTCGTACACATCGCTGCGCAGCGGGTCCGCAATGGCCACAAAGCCGTCAAAGACCATATCGCTTTCCATTCGGCGGTGGGCCTCCTTTGCAGAGAAGTCCTCCATCTCCGCCAACTCCTTATGGGCAAAGGCAATCACCCGCATAGCTTGCTCCTCTGCCTGCACCAGCACCCGGCACAGTTCCGCCAGACGGTCAGGTTTCAAGGCACACATATCCAGCACGCACTCCGGGCTGCCCTTTACATAAGAGAGAATGCGCCCGTCCACATTGGAAATGGTGGTCATGTGCTTGAGCTCGGACGAGAAAGGAAACGCGCACAGCCGGGTGTGGTTCTCCCGCTCCCGACGGTAGGTGTTGCCGGTGTCTGCCTGCTCAAAGAACCGCAGCATGGCGCACTCCGTGGGATTGCCGATAAAGCCGCCGTCCGGCGCCAAGTCTGCCGTGGTGTTCAGGCAGATATTATGGGTCAGGTATTCGTTTTGCAGCGCTGCCGCTTCTTTATGCCACCGGGTGTCATAAAAGGCACGCACGGTCATCTTGTTTTCCGTTAAAGTACCGGTCTTGTCCGAGCAGATCACACTGATACAGCCGATGGTCTCTGAGGCGATCATCTTCTTCACCAGGGCGTTTTGCTTACTTAGCTTGATAATATTGATAGACAGAGACACCGCCACAATGGTGGGCAGCCCCTCCGGCACCGCCGCCACAATCAGCACGATACTGGTAATGAACGCCTCCATCACCGCCTCCAAATGCAGGCCGCCGTGGAGGGCAAAGAAAATCAGCTGAGCCGCAAACACAATGCCCGCTGCAATCACGCCAAGCACGGTAATGGTCTTGCCCAAGCGGGCCAGCTTCTCCTGCAAGGGGGTGCTGCTTTTTTCTGCATTGCCCAGCTCGCCGGCGATCTTGCCAAATTCCGTAGCGTCGCCCACCGCCGTCACCAGCAGCCGTCCGTTCCCCTCGGTAACGAATGTGCCGCTATAAAGCATATTGGCCCGCTCCGCCAGGGGCGTTTTTTCGTCCGTAAGCACCAGCTGGCTGTCTTTCTTCACCGGAAAGCTCTCGCCGGTAAGGGCGGATTCATCCACCTGCAGAGCAGTGCTCTCCAGCAGTCGTCCGTCCGCCGGCACCTTGTCTCCGGCAGACAGCAACACCACATCGCCCACCGCCAAATGGGCGCTTTGCAGGGTAACGGTTTGGCCGTCCCGCACCGCGCGCACGGTCATATCGGCGTTGATTTTGGACAGGGCCTCAAACGCCTTGGCGCTGCGCCCCTCCATCACTACGCTGATCACCACAGACAAAGCAATGGCCACGAACACGCCCACGCACTCCAAAAAGTCCGCCTCGCCGCCGGTAACCCGGCGCACAATGTTCACCGCCAGAGCGATCAGCCCGGCTGCAATAAGCATTAAGAGCATAGGCTCCGTGGCTGCATCCCAAAGGCGCTTCAGCAGCGAGTCCGGCTTGCGTCGGGTGAGGGCGTTCTCGCCGTACTGTTCTTTGTTTTTCTGTGCCTGCGCTTCTGTCAGCCCCCGGTTCGCGTCTGTACCGTAGGTTGCCAGCAACTCCGTTTTTTCTGCGGTAAATGCCTGCATAGAAAGTCCTCCTGCTTCATTTTTACAAAGAAAAAGACCTACCGCCGTTGCCGTGCGTTAGGTCTTTTTGGGTAAAAAATAAAAGACTGCTGCACGAAAAACAGGCGTGCAAGAGTCTCGTTCATTAAGACAAGCCAGACCCGGCACAGCGCCGCAGTCAGTTTGTTGACTTGCCACACGCCCACGGCGTGCAAACTACTCCCTCAAGCGGGTACTTCTTTTGTGACAAAAGCATACCACCCGGCCGCTTGGTTAGTCAAGAGTAACTTGAATGTTAGACAAAATCACAACCCGTCACCTAAAAACGCCAACCTCTTGCCATTTCTTCTCCGATATGGTATATAGAAGGTGAGACACGGCATATCAAATCTATTTTCACCCCCCAAGCCTTCCTCTTTGACAAGGGCGGCAAAACAGAGGATTCCATTTTCCCATGGAGGTCACGGTATGAAAATCAAAAACACAAAAACGGACATTCTGTTAAACATAGCGGCGGTGGCCTGCCTGGCAGCCGTTACCCTGTACCTGCTGGTGCGCTGGTCGCAAATTCCCATGACCATTCCCGGGCATTATACTGCCGACGGCCAAATCGACAGCTGGACCGACCGCGCCACCCTGTGGCAGCTGCCGGTGCTGGGGTGGGTGCTGTATGTGCTGATCACGATTTTAGAGCAGTTCCCCGGGATTTGGAACACCGGCGTGACCGTAACGGAGGAGAACCGCACCGCCGTCTACCGCACATTAAAGACTATGATCGGCTGGGTAAAGCTGGCGGTGAGTGCCCTGCTCTCTTTGGTGGCGCTGGCCTCCCTGGGCAATGGATATAAGATTTTTCTTGTACTGGCCGCCGTGGGTCTGCTGGCCACCTTTGGGCTGGTGATCTACTTTGTCCACCGCCTGTTGCAGTTGAAGTAAGCAGCCTATTTTTACCGACAGATTGCAATACACAAAATCCCTACGGCAATGCCTACGGCCAATCCCTCCGAGTTTGCCTACGGCGGTGACGGAGGGATTGATGCACTCGCTACGAATACATATAACCCCCGCACACAAAAAGCACCCCCGTCGGGGTGCTTTTTCTATACCTATTATTTTATCTTAGTGCTCATCCGCCAGCACAGCGTGGGCGCACTTTATGCCGTCCACGGCGGCGGACACAATGCCACCGGCGTAACCGGCGCCCTCACCGCAGGGGTACACCCCGCGCAGATTGCACTGGCAAAATTCGTCCCGCAAAATCCGCACGCTGCTGGAGGAGCGGGTTTCCGGCGCAGTAAGCACCGCGTCCGGCAGGGCAAAGCCGTGGAGCCGCTTGTCCATCTCCGTAATGGCCGCCTGCATGGTGGTGCGCACCTTGTCCGGCAGGCAGTACCGCAGGTTGGTAAGCGTGACCCCGGTCGGGCAGGTGGGCTGCACATTGCCCAGCGCCCGACTTTTCCGATCCGCTAAGAAATCGCCCACCAGCTGCGCCGGTGCACGGTAATCGCCCCCGCCCAGGGCAAAGGCGTTTTGCTCAATCTCTCGCTGATAATACATCCCCGCCAGCGGATGCTCCGAGGGGAAGTCCACCGGGTCAATACCCACTAGCAGCGCCGAGTTGGCATTCTCGCCGTCCCGGGCCAGGGTGCTCATGCCGTTGACGATCACGCCGCCCTTTTCGCTGGCGGCGGCCACCACCGTGCCCCCCGGGCACATACAAAAGGTATACGCCCCTCGCTGGTGCAGACCGTGGCAGCTGAGCTTGTAATCCGCAGCCCCCAGCTTAGGGTGGCCGGCAAAAGCGCCGTACTGGGCCTTGTCAATGAGCTTTTGGGGGTGCTCAATGCGGGCGCCCACACTAAAGGGCTTTTGGATAATTTGCGCGCCGTTTTTATAAAGCATTTCCACCGTGTCCCGGGCGCTGTGGCCGATGGCCAGGATCACCGCATCCGTCTCCATATCCACCGTTTGACCCAAATGGCTGTAAGTGACCCCATGGATAAAGCCGTTGGCCAAGATCAAATTCTCCAGCCGACATTCCAGGCGCACCTCGCCCCCCAGGCGCTCAATTTTTTTGCGAATATTCTGCACCACCACAGCCAGTCGGTCCGTGCCGATATGGGGCTTGGCGGCGTATAAAATCTCCTCCGGCGCACCGGCCTCGTACAGCTCTTGCAGCACCTGGCGAATAAAGGGGCTTTTAATGCCGGTGGTCAACTTGCCGTCAGAAAAAGTACCGGCACCGCCCTCGCCGAACTGCACATTGCTCTCCTCGTTGAGAATATGCTGCTGCCAAAAGGCGTTCACATCCTGCTGGCGGCGCTGAATATCCTTGCCTCGCTCCAACACAATGGGGCGCAGTCCTGCCTCAGCCAAGATCAGGCCGGCAAACATACCCGCCGGACCAAAACCAACCACCACCGGGCGAAAAGCGGACTGCCGCCGGTTCACCGGCAGGGTGTACTTGTATTCTTCCGCCGCCTTGGCCTTAGGTGAGCGGCAGCGGCGCAGCACCTGGGTTTCGTCCAGCCCCAGGGTCACATCTACCGTATAAGAGAAGTGCACATCGTCCTTTTTGCGGGCGTCCACACTCTTTTTAAAAATCGTCAGTTTTTCAATATATTTGGGATCGGTGCGCAACACCTTGCCCGCCTTTTTGCGCAGCAGGCTCTCGTCCTCATCCAGTTCCAGACGCAACTCACTTACTCGTATCATTCCGCTTCTCCACTATCTGCCCGGCGGCCGCCAGACCGCTGTAAAAGGCAAAATTCAAATTATAACCGCCGCAGGGCTGCTGCTCGTCCAGTACCTCGCCCACAATATACAGCCCGGGCACCCGCCGAGAGGCAAAGCCCTCCAATTCCGTCCGGGGCACACCGCCGCCGGTGATCTGGGCAAAGGCGTAGCCCTTGGTGCCGGTAACGATCAGCTGCCAGTGCTTGGCGATCTGCACCAGCCGAGCCGGGTCACCCGCAGCCTGTTTTTCCAAAATCTCCGTCACCTCTGCGCTGAGGATCCCTCGCAGGGAGCCGAATTGCCGCAGATAAGACAAGAGCTGATTTTCGCTGCACTCCGGGACCAAATCCAGCACTGCGCAGCACTTTTGCGGCCGGGGGCGGGCAAAGTTCTGCCCCACCGCCCAGCTTACATCCATCACCGCAATGCCGGACAAACCGTAATCGGTAAACAGCACCTCGCCCCGACTCTTCGCCACGGTTTCACCGTCCAAAGTGACGGCTACTGCCGCTCGGGTGCGCTGCCCCTTGAGCTTGCGAGGGTATTTGCTGGAGGAGGTCAGCTGCACCAGCGCCGGATACAGGGGCGTACAGCTGTGACCCAGATCTTGCAGCAGGGCATAGCCGCTGCCATCGCTGCCCAGTGCCGGCTGTGCCTGCCCGCCGCAGGCCACCACCACCTTGTCGCCGGCAAAGGCGCCCTTATCCGTCTGCACCGTAAAGCCGGGGATGATCTTTTCCACCCGGCAGCCGGTAACCAGGCGCACGCCCAAGGCGCGGCAGGCGTCCAGCAGCAAATTTTGCACCGTGGCTGCCCGCAGGCTGTAAGGATATACACGCCCCAAATCCTCCTGCCGGGTCATCAAACCGAGAGAGGCAAAGAATCCAGCACCGCCCGGCTGTGGGGCGCCTGCATATTGGTCAAATTGCACCGGCCGTTGCCGGTAGCCAGCAGCTTTTTGCCCGGCTGCTCCAGCCGCTCCAGCACCGTGACCTGCACCGCCGGGTCCAGTTGCCGCAGCCGTATGGCACAGCACAATCCCGCCGCGCCGCCGCCCACGATCAGTACCCGCATATCTTCGCCTCCCTTATATAGAATATACATATCATAATATATTCCGCCGCCAAATGCAAACAATTCTTGCACCGTCTCGCATGAAAGCGGCTTTTATTTTGATTTCCCCCTTGACGAACGGGTGCGGTTGTGGTATAGTGTTTGTACCTCGGTAAGTGGGGTTTTATTTTTTGCCCATTTTTAGGTGCGCATTGCGTGGCGCAACGAGGGAGATTCACACACAATCGAAATACAACGGAGGTGCTTATTAATGAGAGTTAAGATTACCTTAGCTTGCACAGAGTGCAAACAGCGCAACTACAACACAATGAAGAACAAGAAGAATACGCCCGACAGACTTGAGATGAACAAGTACTGCCGTTTCTGCAAAAAGCATACCTTGCACAGAGAAACGAAATAACAGGAGGACTGACAATGGCTGACGAAAAGAAAGCGTCTGCAAAGCCGGAAAAGAGCAGCAAGCCTGCCAAAAAGTCCGACGCCAAGGCAGATAAGTCAAAGGCAAAAAAAGCCAAGAAAAATCCGTTCAAATCCATTGGTTCATTCTTCAAAAGCGTAAAATCAGAGGGTAAAAAAGTCGTTTGGTCAGACGGTAAGAACGTGCTCAAGAACACCCTGACCGTACTGGTAGTCGTGATCATCGTCGGCGTGTGCATTTATTTGGTAGACACCGGCCTGACCCTGGGTATGAAGGGCATTAAGAGCCTGAAGACCGACAGTGAGACCACCACCGCTGCCAGCGAAACCACCACCCAGAAAACCACTTCGGCGGCTTTGGCTGAGGCCACCACCGAACAGACCACCAAATAAAGACCCGAACGCACGCAGGGGCAGCGCCCCCATTCGGATCACAGCAATTTACGGAGGTTCTGTTTAGTATGGAAGAAGCAAAATGGTATGTTGCCCACACCTTTTCCGGTTATGAGAACAAGGTAGCCAGCAACATTGAGACCGTGGTAGAGAACCGCAACCTGCACGATTGGATTCAGGATGTGGTCGTCCCTACCGAGACGGTGGTAGAGATCAAAGATGACGGCACCAAGAAGGAAGTGGAGCGCAAGATCTTCCCCGGCTATGTGCTCATCAAAATGGTGATGAACGACGACAGCTGGTATGTGGTGCGCAACACCCGCGGCTGCACCGGCTTTGTAGGTCCGGAGAGCAAGCCTGTTCCCTTAACGGAGGAAGAGGTACGCAAGCTGGGCGTGGAGAAGGTCACCGTAGAGGTGCACTACGCCGTAGGCGATCTGGTCAATGTGATCGACGGCCCGCTGGAGGGCTTCTCCGGCACTGTGGACGCCATCGACATTCCCAACAACAGCGCGCAGGTCACCGTTTCCATGTTTGGGCGCGAAACATCAGTTGATTTTGAGCTTGACCAGCTTGAAAAGGTCAAAGACTAACATTTGGTAATACGCGGCTTGCCGCTGATTATCACCGCTTTTTGCGGTGCGTGGGAGGAGCGCACAGCGCCCCGCCAATGACCACAATTTAGGAGGAAAATTATTATGGCACAGAAGGTAGTAGGTTTAATTAAACTTCAGATCCCGGCCGGTAAGGCGACCCCTGCCCCCCCGGTTGGCCCGGCTCTCGGTCAGCACGGTGTAAACATCGTGGCTTTCACCAAGGACTTTAACGAGAGAACCAAGAACGACGCCGGCCTGATCATTCCCGTAGTGATCACCGTTTATGAGGATCGTTCTTTCACTTTCATCACCAAGACCCCGCCCGCAGCCGTTCTCATCAAGAAGGCTTGCGGCATTGACAAGGCTTCCGGCGTTCCCAACAAGAACAAGGTAGCCACCATCACCAAAGAGCAGGTCCAGAAGATCGCTGAGACCAAAATGCCCGACCTGAACGCAGCTTCTTTGGAGGCCGCTATGTCCATGATCGCCGGCACTGCTCGCAGCATGGGTATTGTAGTAGAAGACTGAGTCCCTTGTGGGAGGAAAGATCCGATTAACCACTGGAGGTAATTTGTAATGAAACACGGAAAGAAATATGTGGACGGCGCCAAGCTGGTAGACCGCTCCAATCTGTATGATAGTGCTGAGGCACTTGACCTGGCTGTTAAGACCGCCACAGCTAAATTTGACGAAACCATTGAGCTCACATTCGCCTGGGCGTTGACTCCCGTCACGCTGATCAGCAGGTGCGTGGCGCTGTGGTGCTGCCCAACGGCACCGGTAAAACCGTGCGCGTAGCTGTATTTGCCAAGGGCGACCTGGCTAAGGCTGCTACCGAGGCCGGCGCTGACATCGTTGGCGATGCTGACCTGGTAGAGAAGATCCAGGGCGGCTGGATGGACTTTGATGTGGCCGTTGCCAGCCCGGATATGATGGGCTTCGTTGGTCGTTTGGGTAAAGTGCTGGGCCCCCGCGGTCTGATGCCCTCTCCCAAGGCCGGCACCGTGACCATGGATGTGGCTAAGGCTGTAACCGAGGCTAAGGCCGGTAAGATCGAGTACCGTCTGGACAAGACCAACATCATTCACTGCCCCATCGGCAAGGCTTCCTTTGGGCAGGAGAAGCTGCTGGAGAACTTCAACGCGCTGCTGGACGCCATCATCAAGGCAAAGCCGGCTGCACTGAAGGGCCAGTATATTAAGTCCGTTGCCGTGGCTTCCACCATGGGCCCCGGCGTGCGTATCAACCCCAACAAAGTTGGTACTGTTTCTGCTCAATAAGTTTTTGGGTATTGACAAGGCTCGTGCCTTGTGTTAAAATACTATCGCTGTTCAGCCAAAGACAGCAGGTGCCGTTTGGCGTAAGTTGATCGCCTGCCGAGGAATGAATGTGCATGGTTCGCACCCTGCGGTGCAATATCTATGTCATTTTGTGCATTCCGAGGTACATCGGAATGCACTTTTTGTTTTGCTAAACAGCCATAAAGACCGCATTTTGCGGCAAATACTTATGGAGGTTATGTTTTATGCCAAGTACAGCAGTTCTTGAAATGAAAAAGCAGCAGGTTGCCGCTCTTTCTGACCGGATCAAGAATTCCTGCGCCGGTGTAGTGGTTGACTACAAAGGCATCACCGTGTCCGACGACACGCAGTTGCGTCACGAGCTGCGTGAGGCCGGTGTGCACTACACTGTCGTAAAGAACACCCTTTTGGGCAGAGCAGCTGAGGCTGCCGGTCTGGAAGGCCTTGAGTCTGTGTTGGAAGGCACCACCGCCATCGCCACCTGTGACGATGACTATGTGGCATCTGCCCGCATTCTGCAAAAGTTTGCAGACGGCCACGACAATTTTGCCATTAAGTCCGGTTATCTGGACGGCAAAGTGATCGCTCTGGACGAGGTTATTGCGCTTTCCAAGCTGCCTTCCAGAGAGGCCATGCTGGCTCAGATCGCAAGTCTTGTTGTTGAGCCCATCGCCTGCATTGCCCGTGCCGTTGCAGCACTGGAAGAAAAGGGCGGTGCAACACCCGTCGCTGCAGAGGCCGAAGAGGCTCCCGCAGAGGCTGCTCCCGCTGAGGAAGCACCTGCTGAAGAAACAGCAGAATAATTTAATTTTTATTATAATTTACGGAGGTAATTATCATGGCAACCGAGAAAATCACTGCTATTGTAGATTCCATCGCAGAACTGAGCGTTCTGGAGCTTAAAGAGCTCAAGGAAACAATCGAAGAGACCTTTGGCGTTACTGCTGCCGCAGTCGCCGTTGCAGCTGCTCCCGCTGAGGGTGGCGCCGCTGCTGCTGACGAGAAGACCGAGTTTGATGTTGTGCTGACCGATGTTGGCGCCAACAAGATTCAGGTAATCAAGGCCGTTCGTGAGGCTACCGGCCTGGGTCTGAAGGAAGCTAAGGCTATCGTTGACGGCGCTCCCGCTACCGTTAAGGAAGCAATGCCCACCGCTGACGCTGAGGCTCTGAAGGCTAAGCTGACTGAGGTTGGCGCTACCGTTGAGCTGAAATAAGTTCACGCCAAGCAACCAACACGGACACTCCCTTGAGTGTCCGTGTTTTTTTGTTTTGGTGCAGCAAGTGCGTTTTATTTTTTGCTGTGTGCGATACACGCCGCTTTTTTGATTCCTATTGTAATTCTCGGCGGAATTTGCTATGATGGGCATAGATTTTCATAATGGAGGTACGGTTATGACCAACTGGGGATATAAGGCGGTGCGCAAAGTGCTGCAAACCTTTGGCGGGGCGGAGCTGGCGCAGCAGCAAAGCGGACGGATCACCGGTGAACCGGGCAATCCGGAGGTGGCGACGCTGGCCAGACGGGCCGGTGCGGAAAGCTGCGTGCTGCTGAAGAACAACAACCACACTTTGCCCCTGGATCTGTCTGCGCCGGTGGCGCTGTTTGGCCGGGTGCAGAAGAACTATTTTTATGTAGGCAACGGCAGCGGCGGCGATGTTTCCGCCCCGTACAGTATCAACCTGGTGCAAGGGCTGGTAAACGCCGGTGTGCAGCTGGACAGCACCGTACTGGCCGCCTATGAAAGCTGGTGCACCGCCTCTGTCAACGACCCGGACCCGGGATTTTGGGGGCACTGGCCCCGCTATTATGCAGAAATGCCGGTGAAGCAAGACTGGATACAAGCGGCTGCTAAGCGGTGCCAAACCGCCGTGGTGGTGATTGGCCGCAGCGCCGGTGAGGACCGGGAAAACACGCTGAAAAAAGGCAGCTTTTACCTGACGAATAAAGAAAAGGCCTTGCTGGACGCAGTGACCACCGCCTTTCAAAAAGTGGTGCTGGTGCTGAATATCGGCAGCATTATGGACTTTGCGGAAATCGACGCCTACGGCGACAAGATCAGCGCCATTTTGCTGGCCTGGCAGCTGGGCATGGAGAGCGGTAACGCGGTGGCGGATGTGCTCACCGGGCAGGTGAACCCCAGCGGCCGCCTGACGGACACCATCGCCAAAACCTACGCCGACTACCCGGCACAGAACTTTGGCAACAAGGCAGAGAACCGCTATACAGAAGATATTTTTGTGGGCTATCGGTACTTTGAGACCTTTGCGCCGGAGCGGGTGCTGTACCCCTTTGGTTACGGTCTGTCTTACACGGACTTTGCCTGCAAAGTGACAAAAACAGAAACAAAAGACCAAACGGTCTCCGTGCAGGTGCAGGTGGAGAACACCGGCGCCCTGCCCGGCAAGCAGGTGGTGCAACTGTACGCCTGCTGTCCCTGCGGCGCGCTGGGAAAAGCCGCTAAGGTACTTATTGCCTTTGGCAAAACGGAGGAACTGGCCCCCGGCAAGCACCAGACCCTGACTCTCACCGCCCCTTATCGGCACTTTGCCAGCTTTGACGACAGCGGCGCTGCCGGGCACAAAAACGCCTGGTTGCTGGAAGCGGGGGACTACACTTTTTGCCTAGGTACAGATGTGCGCAGCGCTGTCCCCTGCGGTGACCTGCACCTGGCGGACACGCTGGTGCTGGAGCAGTGCTGCCAGTTGCTGGCGCCCCCGGCGGACAGCGGTTTTGACCGACTTACCGCCACAGAACAGAACGGCAAAGTGACCCGGACCTACGCCCCGGTGCCCACCGCCACCGTAGACTTAAAGCAGGAGATCCTGGATCATCTGCCCCCTGCCCTGCCGGTCACCGGCAACAAGGGCTTTGTGCTGGCAGATGTGGCCGAGGGCAGCGTCAGCCTGGACGACTTTGTGGCGCAGCTGTCTACCACGGAGATGGAGCTGCTCAGTCGCGGCGAGGGCATGATGAACAGCCCACTGGGTGCCTCCGGCAATGCGGGCGCCATGGCCGGGGTCAACGACAGCCTGCGCCAAAAGGGCATCCCCCCCCGTGATCACCACCGACGGCCCCTCCGGGATTCGCCTGCGGGCCACCTGCTCCCTGCTGCCCAGCGGCACCGCCCTGGCTTGCAGCTGGAACCTGCCGCTGGTACAGGACCTGTACGCCGCCATGGGGCGGGAGATGGTGGACAAGGGCACCGATGTGCTACTGGCGCCGGGCATGAATATCCACCGCAATCCGCTTTGCGGGCGCAATTTTGAATACTTCTCCGAGGACCCGCTGGTCACCGGCAAACTGGCCGCCGCGGTGGTACAGGGTCTGCAAAGCGCTCCGGTATCCGCCTGCCCCAAGCACTTTGCCTGCAACAATCAGGAATATAACCGCAACCACAACAATTCCGTAGTCAGCGCCCGCGCTGCGGGAGATCTATTTGCGGGGATTTGAGATCTGCATAAAAGAAGCACATCCCAAGAACCTGATGACCAGCTACAACAAGATCAACGGCGTGTGGAGCCACTACAACTACCAGCTGTGCACCGCCCTGCTGCGGGAGGAATGGGGCTACACCGGCAATGTGATGACCGACTGGTGGATGCGCTACGCCGCCTCGCCGGAGTTCCCGGAACTGCGGGACAACGGCTACCGGGTGCGGGCACAGGTTGATGTGCTGATGCCCGGCGCCAAAACCGCCATCAGCAAGTCCGCCCCCAACGACGGCAGTCTGCTGGCGACCCTGGGCAAGCCCGACGGCATCACCCTGGGCGAACTGCAACGCACGGCAAAGAATGTGCTGCGCATGACCCTGCGCACAAAATTCGCCGGGCAGTATAAAGACTAAAAAAATCCCCTACGGTGGGTTGCTACTGACCCGCCGCCGTGGTAAAATGAAAACATCAAGTAAGCGCCCAACGGCGCAATATCGGGAGGATAACCAAATGGCATGTTTCTTAGTACCGGCCGCTGAGGCCGTGGTGGTCACCGCTGTGGCGCTGACCCTGAAGAAAAAGGAAGAAAAGCTCACGCTGCCCGCCCATGAAGCTGTGGGCACTGGGGCACCTGCCCAGGAGAAGAAATTTACCTGGAGCCGCAAGCTGTTCTTGCTGTCCGGTCTGCTGTGGGGCGGCATTTTGCTGCTGGCCTTTGAGCATCTGTGGCACGGCGAGGTAACTCTGTTTGCACCGTTTCTAACGGCCATGAGCAACCCGGAGGACAAAGCGGTCATGCTCCACGAAATGGCTACGGTGGGTGTGACTATGAGCGCCGTTGTCACCGCTGTATGGGGCGTGGCAGTCGCCGTGGTCAGCGCCAAGTTCAAAAAGCACGCCAAAACGGCTGCACAGGAGGGTTAATATGTGCCTGCTGCTAACCTTGATGGCTGCCGTGGCGGCCACCGTAGCCTGGTACGCCTGTGAAAAGCGCAAAACCTACCGACTGGGCACGCTGTGCCTGATCTACTGGGGCGCCGGGCTGATGTGGCTGGTGGACTTCTTCTTTGAATACTTTAGCGAAGGGGCGGCGTATTTTCAGCAGAGCTTCAGCGAGATACTGAACGACAGTCTGCTGGGTCTCTCTGCCGTAACCTTGGGCGCCATCGCCTGGCTGGCGATCTTGCTGGTCAAGGATCCGAAGCGTGTGTTCAAACAGCAATAAATCAAAAGGGCGACTGCACCGCAGCCGCCTTTTTCTTTGCCTGAAAAATTTTAGACAAATCCGGTTCCTTTTGCCGCATTATGCACAAGATGGACGAATTCCATCACTTTCCATTGCATTTTTTTATAGAATATGTATAATAAAAAGAGATGTACGCATCGTACAAAATAGGAATTTGGAGGGAACCGATATGGATATGAGCACCAACAAACAACTGCGCCCCTTCGGTATGCGCGATAAGATCGGCTATGCCTTTGGCGACTTTGGATGCAATATGAGCTTTGCATTCATTAACAGCTACCTGATGCTGTTCTATGTCACCTGTATGAAGATTGATCCCAAGCACTTTGCCGTTCTCATTCTGCTGGGCAAAATTTTTGACGCCATCAATGATCCCATTATCGGCGGTCTGTGCGATGCCACCAAACCCGGCAAGGACGGTAAATTTAAGCCCTGGATCAAGTGGGCCAGCCCGGTGCTGCTGCTGTCCAGTATCGCCCTGTTCATTTATGCACCCAGTGCGCCCTACGGGGTAAAGATCGCCATGTGCCTGGGCATTTACTGCCTGTGGAGCGTGGCGTACACCAGCGTGAATGTGCCCTACGGCTCCATGCAAAGCTGCATTACCAACGACCCGGCGGGCCGCTCCTCCCTGTCCCAGTGGCGGAGTATCGGCGCTATGTGTGCCCAGATCCCCATTATGATCCTGCTGCCCCTGCTGGTATATGACAAGAACGACAATCCCCGCGGTGAGCTGTTCATCATCTTTGTAGGCGTGATGGGTGCCATCGGTTTGGTATCCTTCTACCTGCTGCGGCGCATGACCACCGAGCGCATTGCCGCTGCACAGCCCCAGGAGAAACAGAAGTTCAACTATTTTGCCACGCTTGGCTCCTTCTTTAAGAACAAACCCATGATGGGCGTGACCATCAGCACCGTGGCATACCTGGCGCTGATGATGACGGTGACCACCTCCATGCCCTATATCTTTATGTGTTATTTCCAGAACACCAAGCTGATCACCATTGCCACCATGCTGGCCGGATGTCCGGTGGCGCTGGGCATTTTGCTGGTAAAGCCCATGCTCAAGAAATTCACCAAAAAGCAATTGTGCACCTATCCCTTTGTCCTGTCGGCCATCTCTGCCGGCGTGGCGGCCTTTGTGCGGATCCGTAACCCCTATGTTTGGATCGTACTGGTGGCCATCGCCATGTTTGGCTCTGCTTTTTACCTGACCTTGATGTGGGCGCTGGTAGCAGACTGCATCGACTACCAGGAGCGCCGGACCGGCCGCCGGGAGGAAAGCTCCATTTACGCCACCTATTCCCTGTTCCGCAAAATTGCCCAGGGTGTAGGCGCCGCCGTGGTCAGCTGGGCCATCGGTATGACCGGCTATGACCAAAAGCTGGGCGCCCTGGAGCAGGCTGCCGGTGTACCGGAGAAGATCTATTTCGTCACCGCGTTCCTACCCTTTATTGGCGCGCTGATCAGCCTGATCAGTATGCATTTCCTGTATAATCTGGACGACAACGCCCAGGAAAAAGTAAAATAATCCACCCGGAGGCAACCCTATGCGACAAATCATCAACATAAACAAAGACTGGCGCTTTTCCAAAAAGCCCCAGAGTACCCCCACAGCCCTGCCCACAGATTGGGAGTCGGTGGACCTACCCCACACCTGGAACGGCACAGACGGCCAAGACGGCGGCAACGACTATTACAGAGGCAAGTGCGCCTACGCCAAGGCACTCACCGCCGATGAACTGGGCAGCGCCCCGGTGCATTACCTGCAATTCGACGGCGTAAACAGCAGCGCCCAGGTCTACTGGAACGGTCAGCAGATTGCCAAGCATGACGGCGGCTACTCCACCTTCCGTGCCAAGCTGCCGGAAATTTTGCCGGAGAACCTGCTGGTGGTCTATGCAGACAACAGCCCCAATGAAACGGTATATCCCCAGATGGCGGATTTCACCTTCTACGGCGGCATTTACCGGGATGTAACCGTGCTGGGCGTGGAAGAGAGCCACTTTGACCTGGACTACTACGGCGCTCCCGGCGTGCAAGTGGTGCCCACCATGCAAGGCACCGACGCCACGGTGGCTGCCACGGCGTATGTGACTGCACCGGCAGGCTGCACCGTGCATTTTGCTATCACCAATAGGAACGGCGACCCGGTGGCAGAAGCCGATGCGGACGCTGCCAATGCAAAGACCAACATCAAAATAGAAAACGCCCACCTGTGGCACGGCACAGAGGACCCGTACCTGTACACCCTGACGGTCACTTTGCTGCAAAACGGCAAAGCGGTAGACGAAATTGCCACCCGCTTTGGCTGTCGCAGCTTTGCTATTGATCCGCAAAAGGGCTTTATCTTAAACGGCAAGCCTTATCCCCTGCGCGGCGTATCCCGCCACCAGGATCGGCCGGGGATCGGCAACGCCCTCACCGCCAAGGAGCACACGGAGGATATGGATCTGATCTGCGAACTGGGCGCCAACACCATTCGCCTGGCCCATTACCAGCACAGCCAGACCTTTTATGACCTGTGCGACGAGCGAGGTATGGTGGTCTGGGCAGAAATCCCTTATATCTCCCGTCATATGCCCGGGGGCAAGGCCAACACCATCAGCCAAATGACGGAGTTGATCTGCCAAAACAGCAATCACCCCAGCATTGTGGTATGGGGTCTGTCTAACGAAATCACCATGAACGGCGCGTCGGATCCCTCCCTTTTGGAGAACCACCGGGCACTGAACGACCTGGTGCATAAAATGGATCCCACCCGCCCCACAACCATAGCGGTGCTGAGTATGTGCGATCCCGGAGAGGCGTATGTACAGATCGCCGATGTGCTGTCCTACAACCACTACTTTGGCTGGTACGGCGGCAAAACCGAGATGTACGGCCCCTGGTTTGACAAATTCCACAAGAAGTACCCGGATCGGGCGGTAGGCATGAGCGAGTACGGCTGTGAGGCGCTGAACTGGCACACCTCTGACCCCCAGCAGGGGGATTACACCGAGGAGTACCAGGCCAAGTATCACGAGGATGTAATCCGCCAAATCGCCGCGCGCCCCTGGATGTGGTCCACCCATGTGTGGAATATGTTTGACTTTGCCGCAGATGCCCGCAGCGAGGGCGGCGAGAACGGTATGAACCACAAGGGCTTGGTAACCTTTGACCGGCAGTATAAGAAAGACGCGTTCTATGCCTACAAGGCTTGGCTGTCCAAGGAGCCGTTCGTCCACATTTGCGGCAAGCGGTATGTGGACCGCACCGAGGATGTGACCAAGGTCACCGTCTACACCAACCAGCCCCAGGTAGAGCTGTTTGCCAACGGCAAGAGCCTGGGCGTGCAGCAAAAGGGAGAATATCCGTTTTTCTACTTTGATGTGCCAAACAGCGGCGAGACGACCCTGACCGCCAAGGCCGGAGACTGCACGGACGAGAGTCACCTGCGCCATGTGAATGAGCCAAACCGGGACTATGTGCTCCAAGAGGAGGGCGCCGTCATCAACTGGTTTGAGATCGAGACCCCGCCCGGCTATATGAGCATTAACGACACCATCGGCGATATTTTGGCCACCACCCGGGGCAAGCTGCTGGCCCTGCGGATCGTGCAAATGGTGCGGGCCAATATGAAGAAGAACAAGGGCGGCTCCACCGGCGGCATGGCAGATATGGCCAAGGGCATGAAAATCAACAAGAGCTTGATTGACATGGGCAAGGGCTTCACCGTCAAGCGCGTGTGCATGATGGCCGGCGGCCTGTTTACCAAGGAGCAGATCCTGGAGATCAACGCCAAGCTGAATAAAATCAAGAAAAAGCAAAAGTAATTTTGCCACCGACTTCCCTTGCAGAGCCCTGCGAGGGAAGTTTTTTGCCCCGCACCCGGCAGCGGATCGCCGCGCCGGAATTGGCACGATAAATTTTAATTTACCCCTTGCCCTGCCGCCCCCTGCGTGGTATAATAATAGCCACACGGGCGCGTAGCTCAGTTGGGAGAGTGCTGCATTCGCATTGCAGAGGTCGAGGGTTCGACTCCCTTCGTGTCCACCAAAAGTCCACCGTAATTTTGATAGAATTACGGTGGATTTTTTAATGTTATATTTCGTTTGAAAAAATGCGATTAGAAGAGGTGGTAAATCATGGCGCGAGCAAGGTATCAGGTCTTGGTCATTCCATATTGCATACAGGACGACCAAGTGCAATTCTGCTTATTTCAAAGAAGCGATATGGGCATTTGGCAATTCATAGCAGGCGGAGGAGAAGAGGAGGATCTTTCCATCATTGCGTTGGCAAAAAGAGAAGCCTTTGAAGAAGCCGCTATTTCTAAGTCCTGTGATTTTTTCAAGCTCAATACCTGCTGCAGCATACCGACCAACTGCTTTAAGAATGCAGAGACAATATGGGGTAAAGCGTGTTTCGTCATTCCGGAGTACGCATTTGCAGTGAGAGTAGAAAGCACCGTTTTGCAGCTGTCTCATGAGCATACAGAATATAATTGGCTGAATTATGCAGAAGCACACACACGACTTCAATACGACAGCAACAAAACCGCTCTCTGGGAACTGAACCGGCGCATTGCGCTTGGAATGTTGAATTGATAACTTCCGTTTTGTCGCAATTTTTCAGGGGAGAGTACCGTGTCAAGACGGCGCAGCGCCCCCTTGCACAAATTCCATCAAGATTACAGTCCTTTGCCAAAAGTCGATTTCTTTTGAAATCGGCTTTTTTCTTTTGCCCGCCTCGGCCCGCATTTTTTATTATCCGGAATACTGCCGCAATGTACGGACCGCAGGGGCTTGCAATTTTGCTCCGTTTTGTGTACCATGGTAGCAGAGAAACTGTACGAATTTGCAGCAAAGGAGATGGGAGCGGCCTATGCGCACGGTGAAAATTGCATACACGCCCCCGCAGCGGCGCTCCCTTGGGGAAAAGCTGCGCTACAGCTGGCGGTGCGGCGCAAGGGCGGCCCGGTCTGGGCGCGCATTGGGGACACCCGGCAAATGGTCCACCGCTATCCCGGGCACAACAGCCGTCGGGCTTTTGTGCAGGCAGTGCTGGCCTACGGCTGTTCCTCTTATCTGGCGGAACGACTGCTGAATCCTCGCCGCCGGGAGGAAGTCCGCTTTGCAGCGCCCTATCGCCCGGCACCCGGTGATCGGCTGTACCACTGGGCAATACTGGACAATATGGCCGATATTCGCGCCCACGGGCTGCGCCCGGCCAACCGGGGCGGCTATGTATACATCACCGACGACCCGGACTACATCGCAAACAGCAGCTATTTTTACTGGAAGGTGGGCCGTATCGGGCAAGACGCCACCTTTGTGCTGCTGGAAATTGACGCCTGTGCGCTGGCCCGGACCCAACCCATTATGCGGGTGCTGGAGCACCACGAATTTGCCGTTCCCGCCGTACCGCCGAAATATCTGACGCTGGTGTAAGCACCCACCATTTGCCGTCAAAAGCAGACAAGAACAACAAAATATTGACAGCGACACAGGGAAATGCTACAATAAAAACAACCGGGGACGCAACGGAGCTGACTTATAAGCATTCCGCCGCGTCCTCTTTTTGGATTAAAAATCATTGACTGTAGGGGGAAATGCGATGCAATTCAAATCGGACGGCACCTTGAAAATCATGCAAATCACCGATATGCAAGAGATTCCGGCCATCTCACCGGACACCCTGCACTGCTGGACGCGGCGGTGGAGGCGGAGCACCCGGATCTGGTCATCTACACCGGCGACCAAATCAAGGGCTACGGCGTGACCTACAAGGGCAAGACCAAAAAAGAGTTGGAGGCCGCTGTGGCCAAGACCATTACCGCCCTGCTGGAGCCGGTAACCCGGCGCCACATTCCCTTTGCCGTTACCTTTGGCAACCACGATCGGCAAGTGGGCATCAGCAATGCAGACCAATTTAACGACATATACAAATCCCTGCCCGGCTGTATCGGAGAGCAAGCAGAGGGCATTCCCGGCGGCGGCACCTACGCAGTGCCCCTGACCGCCTCTGACGGCTCCGGGCGCACGGTGATGAACCTGTACCTGTTCGACACCGGCACCGACGCCAAGGGCGGCGGGTATGAGGCCTTTGATCCGGCCATTATCGACTGGTATCGCAAGACCCGGGACGCACTGAAGGCAGAAACCGGCCACTATGTGCCCTCTTTGGTATTCCAGCACATTCCCATGCCGGAGTATTACCATGTGCTGCGACGGGTGAAAAAAAGCGAGAAAGGCGCCATCCAAGCCTTCCGCACCCATAAAAACGAATTCTACAAGCTGGGCGATACCTGCCGTCCCGGCGATATGTTGGAGGAGCCGCCCTCCATTCCGGACATCAACAACGGCGAGTTTGATGCCCTGCACGAAAAGGGCGATATTCTGGGCGTGTTTGTAGGCCACGACCACAAAAACAGCTTTGTTGGCCGGTACAAGGATATGGACCTGGGCTTTACCCAGTCCGCCGGCTTTAATGTGTACGGCAACCGCACCAAGCGCGGCGTGCGCTGCTTTGTTCTGCATGAGGACGACCCCACGCATTACGACACCTACACCCGCACCTATGAAGAATTGGTGGGCACCAAGGTGCACCGCCCGGTGTTTGATTACCTGTCCAGCAAAGCCCCGGCTACCATGGACGCAGCCATTCCCATGATCGTAAAGACCGTGGTGGGGCTGGCGGTAATCGTCGCCCTGATCATTCTACTGGCCAAACTACTGTAACGGAGGACCATTATGAACGAAAAGAAAAAAGACAACGCCTTCGTCCGCTGGACAGAGAAGCACGCAGAAATCTGGAAATTCATCAAATTTATGATTGCCGGCGGCGGCTCCTCTGCCGTAGAGTTGGTGGTACACATGGTACTGCTGGCAACGGTGTTTAAGCCCTTTTTGGATCAGCCCATCACCAACGACGCGCTGAATATGATCGGCATTGAGTCCAAGGGCTATCTGTACACCTACCTAATCTCCACCACCGTGGGCTACGGCATCGCCTTTATCCTGAACCGAAAGATCACCTTTAAGGCAGATGTGAACCCCACACTTAGTATGATCCTCTATGCCATTATGGTGGTGTTTACCATCTTTGCCAACGGCTGGATCGGCTCTGCTATGACCACCTTTGCCCAAGGGCACAACCTAACCGGCGGCTTTTGGGACATGGTGATTAAGCTGATCGGTATGGCGATCCCCACGCTGTGGACCTATCCCTGTAACCGCTTTATCATTCACCGCAAGAAGAAACCCCAGATCACTGCAACAGAGAAAGAAGAAGCATAATTTATGAGCAATACCACTGAAAAGAAAGAAAAGCAGAGCTTTGGCCAATTTATCAAATTTGCCTTATTCTCCGCCTCCGCCGGCATTATCCAGGTGCTGACCTTTACCCTTCTAAGCGAGGTGGTCATCAAGCTGCCTGCCATTCAAAGTGCCATGGAGAGCAACGCTACCTTTGCCAGGATCATGCAAAATGAGTACGGCCCCATGTACCTGACCGCCCTAATCCTGTCTGTGGTGTGGAACTTCACCTTTAACCGCAAATTCACCTTTAAGTCCGCCGCCAATGTGCCGGTGGCCATGCTAAAGGTCTTTGCCTTTTACCTGGTGTTCACCCCCATTTCCACCCTGCTGGGCAATTACTTTACCGCCAAGTTTGCGGATGTGAGCGCCATCAACTACATTGTGCTGGGGCTGACTATGGCCACCAATATGATCACGGAATTCCTCTATGACAAATTCGTGGTGTTCCGCGGCCAGGAGAATACCGCCGTCAGCAAAAAGGACAAGAAAAAAGCATAATAAAATCGCAAAAAGACGAAGAAAAGCGACTGCGCAAAAAGTGCAGTCGCTTTTTATATGTTCCGTATCAGTCCAGCATTTGCAAAATCTCTTCCTTAGAGCGAACGCCCACGGCACGATTAACCGTACGGCCGTCCCGAATCACCAGCAAAGTGGGAATACTGGCAATGCCAAAGGCCTGGGCCAGCTCCGGCTGCTCGTCCACATTCACCTTGCCCACCTTGGCGTCGGTAACCTCTGCGCCGATCTCATCCACAATGGGCGACACCATACGGCACGGGCCGCACCAGGTGGCCCAAAAATCCAACAGCACCGGGCACCCGGCCTGCATCACTTCTTCCTGAAAATTCTCTTTTGTAACGGTCATAACGGCCATTTTAGTCATCCTCCTCTGTTTTATAATACAACCGACAATGGCAAAACCCCGGCTCCTTTTGCTCTCTGAACGCCTTGCACATACACTTGGTGTCCGGCGAACGCTCCAGCATACAGGGGCAATAGCCGCCTGTGCGCTTTAAGCCCTCTCGCACGGTTTTGACCATCTCTTTGTCCGGATTCAATTTGATCTTCACTGGGTTCCCTCCCTTTTTCTTTATTGTAACACACCTGTAAAGCCATGGCAAGCGGGGGATTTTGACCGGCTTTGACAGACGATTTTCTTTATTTTGTCCGATATTTTGCCGCTTATACAGATATACGCGACCGTAATTGCACACTTATGCGAATTGTGAACATTAAGTGAATTTTTCATAAAATGCCACAAATCTCCATATCTACTTGCTATAATAGACTGGGTTTTGTCTTTTCAAAATCCACATTTTAGTCCTACCTATACGGCTAGGCACAATATGGAGGTACGCAATTATGTGCGGTATCGTAGGCTATATCGGCGGCCAAAAGGCCAGTCCGATTTTACTTAGTGGACTGATGAAGCTGGAGTACAGAGGATACGACTCTGCCGGCATTGCAACATTAGAGGACGGCACCCCTACGGTGGTGAAAAACACCGGTCGGGTGCGTAATCTGTACCAGGACCCGCAGCTGGACGCCCTCACCGGCACCGTTGGCATTGCCCACACCCGCTGGGCCACCCACGGCAAGCCCAGCAAGGAAAACAGCCACCCTCACCTGGACAGCCGCGGGGTATTTACCGTGGTACACAACGGTATTATTGAGAATTATGAGGATCTGCGCAGTGAGCTAGAGCTGGAGGGCTGCACCTTCAAAAGCGAAACAGACACCGAGGTGATCCCCAACCTGATTGCCCACTACTATTTTGCAGACAAAGGACCGGCAGAGGAGCGCTTTCTGCGGGCTACCCAGCGGGCGTGCAAACGGCTGGAGGGCAGCTATGCCATTGAGGTGCTGTGCAGCGAAACGCCCGACCAAATGATTGTGGTGCGCAAATCCAGCCCCTTGGTCATCGGCATTGGGTACAAGGAGAATTACATTGCCTCGGACATTCCGGCCATTCTCTCCTACACCAAGGATTTTTACCTGCTGAACGACCAGGAGTACGCAGTCATCACCCGAGAGAATATCACTTTCTATGACGAACAGCTGCACCCCTTTGAGAAGAAGCACCAGCGCATTGACTGGGATGCCACCGCGGCGGAGAAAAACGGCTACCCGGACTTTATGCTCAAGGAAATGTACGAACAGCCCTCTACCGTACGGGAAACCATCGGTACCCGTGTAACCGCCGGTGCGCCCACCCAAGTGGACGGACTGGACTTCACTGCGGCGCAGCTGCAAAATCTGCACCAAATTTACATTATCGGCTGCGGTACCGCCATGCACGCGGGGCTGGCGGCCAAGCCCATGTTTGAACATTTAACGCATATCCCCACCCAGGTGGATGTGGCGTCCGAGTTCCGCTATCGGGACCCGTTGGTAGATGACCGCACCCTGTGCATTTTTATCAGTCAAAGCGGCGAGACTGCCGATACCATTGCCGCCCTGCGGCTGGCAAAGGCTGCCGGTGCCGCCACCTTGGCCGTCAGCAATGTAATTGGCTCCTCCATTACACGAGAAGCGGATTACACCGTTTACACCCATGCCGGACCGGAAATCGCCGTGGCTTCTACCAAGGCCTATACTGCCCAAGTGGTGCTGCTGGCGGTGCTGGCCATTCATTTTGCCGAGCTGTTGGGTCTGGGCGCCGGTGTGGCAGCCGACCTAAAAGCCGATCTGCTGGAGTTGCCGGCACTGATCGAAGAGACACTCCAGTGCGCTCCCCAAGTGAAAGCCTTTGCAGACAAGATCCATCGAGAGACCGATGTGTTCTTTATCGGTCGGGGCAGCGACTACACCACCAGCCTGGAGGCGTCGCTGAAGCTGAAAGAGATCTCCTATATCCACTCGGAGGCGTACCCCAGCGGCGAGCTGAAGCACGGGCCCATTGCCCTGATTGAAAAGGGCACCACCGTCATCGGCACCATTACGGACCCGGCGCTGGTGGACAAATCCGTCAGCAACCTGAAAGAGGTCATCACCCGAGGCGCCAAGGTGCTGGTGGTCACCAACCGCGATGTGCGGGCGTCAGATATTGACACCCTGATCCGCGTACCGGAAACCCACCCGCTGCTGGCACCCGCCGTGTCCATTTTGCCCTACCAGCTGCTTAGCTACTATATCGCCAAACAAAACGGTCTGGATGTAGATAAACCCCGGAATTTGGCCAAATCCGTAACGGTGGAATAACCATACGAGCCGCCTTGCAATGAGGATAAATTAGCGGGCGGCAGATTTTCTTAGAACGACTCCGGCGCAATCCCTCAGTCACTTCGTGACAGCTCCCTTTGCAAGGGAGCCTAAGATTATGTAACCGATTTGCCTCCCTTGTAAAGGGAGGTGGCAACGCCGTCAGGCGTTGACGGAGGGATTACTCGGCAATATGCCCATAAAAAACGCCCTGCGGCACATACCGCAGGGCTATTTTGATACCGGGTACTTATTCGCCGAAATAGCGCTTTAACAAACCTTCAAAGGCCTTGCCGTGGCGGGCCTCGTCGCGAGCCATCTCGTGCACGGTGTCATGAATCGCATCCAGGTTGGCAGCCTTAGCCTTTTTAGCCAACTCAAACTTGCCCAGGGTAGCGCCGTTCTCGGCAGCCACACGCATCTCCAGGTTCTTCTTGGTAGAGGGGGTCACCACCTCGCCCAGCATCTCGGCGAACTTGGCAGCGTGCTCTGCCTCTTCATAAGCGGCCTTTTCCCAGTAGAGACCGATCTCCGGGTAGCCCTCACGGTGTGCCACTCTGGCCATAGCCAGGTACATACCCACCTCGGAGCATTCGCCGTTAAAGTTGTCTCTCAGGCCCTGGACGATCTCCTCGTCCACGCCGTCGATAATGCCTACCTGGTGCTCGGCAGCCCAAGTGCGCTCCTCGTTCTCCCGCACGGCCATCTTAGCGCCGCAAATGGGGCAAACATCAATGGGGGTGTCGCTCTCATACCCGCATACCGGGCAATAATACTTTTTGCTCATAATCGTCTTTCTCCTTTTTAGATGATTTGGATAACACATTTATTGACAACAGCTGCAAATGCCGCTGAAGTACACATCTTTGTGGTGGACGGTAAAGCCGTCCAGTCCCTGAATACCTATCAGGTCCGGGATAAAGTCATAGATCCGCCCGCATTTTTCGCACCGGAAGTGCCCGTGGAAGCGGGTGTCCGCATCGTAGTGGATTCGGCCGCTGTCAATGGTCACCGGAATGATCAGACCGCAGGCGTCCAGGGCTTGCAGGGCATTGTACACTGTGGTCTTTGAGAAAGCGGGATTGTCCTCCAGCACTGCCCGGTACACGCTCTCCACATCCGGGTGGGTGCGGTGCTCGCACAGATACTTGTACACGGCAATGCGCTGGGGGCGTTGCCTTAAACCCTCGATCCTTAAAGATTTGTACGATCTCTGCCGTTTCCGTTGGGATCACCTCTCTTTATGTTGTAATTATTACTG
>ENA-OQCO01000234-OQCO01000234.1-human-gut-metagenome-genome-assembly--contig:-NODE-234-length-32768-cov-3.910971_pt1 | contig 32768 bp, 27 predicted proteins | sample MGYA00242500_ERZ504582 | MGnify/ENA primary metagenome ERZ504582 (study PRJEB26092, sample SAMD00036346) | human gut metagenome | host: Homo sapiens | study: EMG produced TPA metagenomics assembly of... | reverse complement strand
CACACCATCGACAACGATTGTCAGTTCCTCGCCGGGTTCTGCGAACTGCGGGTCGAAGCTCGCCGTGCCTTCATCAGTTATAATAACAGTACCGCCGCCCCGCAGCGCGTCCGCAATCCTGTCCATAATCGGAAATCGCCGTGTGTATATACACCGGCTGTGCTTGCTATTCTCTAAAATCGTATTCCCTCGCAGAGACTCCCCGTAAAATACTCCTTCACTTTACAACGGACAAAAATATTCGAAATGGTGGGAAGGTGCAAGCAGATGAGGTTGTGAACGCGGAATTGATTTATGATTGAACGAGGCATTCCGGGCAGAAAACTGTTCGGAATTCTTTAATATATTCTAAAGTTGCGGTAGAATTGTTCACGAGTTTTATGGTATAATCCGAATACGAACATTGAGCAACAAATCGGAAGTTGGAGGAGGAAAACCAATGGACAGTTTACTTAAATTTTTGAAGGACAAAATCGTTGATAAAATGCCGCTGGAAGAAATTGTAGATGTATTTGAGCAAATGTGCAGTATTCCGCTTGAAGACGATATGATTTTATTTGAAACCGGGACATTTTCCACTTTTGAACCTGAACCTGTGTTTGAAATTTCGTTAGTTAGGCAATTCCCAAATAATGACGAAGAATACTGCCAAATCCATGTGGACATTCTGTACAAACCTACCGGTGAAAATGAAATATTCAGTGAAACAACATGGGACGAAGATTTAAACGAGAGTATATTTAACTACATTAGAAAATCTGAGGCTTTTGCATATGCAAAAAATCAGGAATACATCAAAGTGAAAATATATTTGGTCGAAACCTAAATTAATAATTCCCGTTTGCCGAACTGACAAAAACCCTTTAGGAACTAAAGGACGCACTTTCATACGCTCCTGTCGGGAGTATCGCGCGTCCTGCGGAGCTTCATTCTCCGTCAGCAGAAAAAACTGGCAGACCTCGAATGTTTTGTCACTTCGTTCCGTCAAGTGAGCTGCATGCCATTGCGACGCTTGCGCGTCTATTCTTTGCAGACTTGCCGTCCGCAAACGGTTTGGAAGCCGTTTGCCGCCAGCAAGTTTAAAACTACATTCAGCATTTAGTAGATGTTAAAATGTCAGAGTTAATATGGGCAATCATTTGTCCTGGCCTCGCTATTGTTTGTTTAGTCATAAGCGTTTTGCAATTCAAAGAGAAAGGCTTTCTTTTCAACAATGCTTATATCTGGGCTGCTAAGCAAGAACGAGAAACAATGAATGGAAAAGTGGCTCGACATCATCAAAAGCTCGGTTGCAGTCCCTACATTCGCTTCATACTCGACTACGGTTAAGAAGATTGTAGCACCGTACTTCCGCGAAAAGGAAGTGACGCTCAAGAATCTGACCGCAAAAGACATTCAGGAGTTTTACCTGAGTGAGCTTGAGCGTGTCAGCCCGTCCTCGGTCATTCATTATCACGCCAACATTCACAAGGCTCTCAAGTATGCCGTGAAGATTGACCTGATCGATGTAAACCCGGCTGATAAGGTTGAGCGTCCGAAGAAAGACCGCTACGTCGGCAGCTTCTATGATGCCGATGAGGTCAACGCTCTTTTCGAGGCTGCAAAGGGAAGCAAACTTGAGCTTCCGATTCTGTTCGGTGCGTTCTACGGTCTACGCCGGAGCGAAGCAATCGGTCTGAAATGGGATGCCATCGACTTTGACCAGAACACCATCACCATTCGTCATACGGTTACTTCCTGTGATCTCGACGGCAAGCGCGTCCTGGTTGCGTCGGACACCACAAAGACCAAATCGAGTATGAGAACACTGCCCCTTGTTCCCTTCATGCGGGAAAGACTTCTTACGCTGAAAGAAGAGCAGCAAGAAAACCGCCGCTTGTGCGGACGCAGCTACATCAAGGAATATCTTGAGTATGTATGTGTCAATGAGATTGGCGATCTGATCAAGCCCCACTACGTCACAGAGAGCTTTCCGAAGCTGCTCAAGGCTAAGGGGATGAGGCAGATCAGGTATCACGATCTCCGGCATAGCTGTGCCTCGCTTCTTCTGGCAAACGGTGTTCCCATGAAGCAGATTCAGGAATGGCTTGCTCACAGCGACTTCGGGGCTACGGCGAACATTTACGCACATCTGGATTCCAGACGCAATGCTCAATGGCTTGGGCTTTGCGCAAAATTGAAAAAGAAAAGCCAGCAGCCGGAAAAACCGACTACTGGCGAGGTTTCTGTCAATGGGGTACGAAAAAGATGGATTTGCGTTTTTGATAGATGGATTCGAACCCTCGAAGCCTTTTTTGTCCCGATAAAAGGGATTTCCGCCCCGCCTTATGACAGTAGCCATAAGGCGGGGCGGTAAGTGTGGAGGAGGTATGAAACAATCACAGGAGTTGAGTAACTTCAAGTCCTCCGATGAAGACTACTTTGATTCTATCTTTGGATTCGATAATCACGCTCTCAAGTATTTGTCTCACGATCTGATCGTCATAGCTGATCGGGTGATTTACTAAGGCTTCTATAATCGTGAAGATCTCATCGAGTCTGGATTTTGCGTTTTCACGTTTTTGCTTTGTATCAGCAATCCGATCAAGCTGAATCTGGAGCTTTGCTTTCTCATCCATGAGAGCCTTTGCTTTTTCCTCGTCGAAGGCTTCGACATTGTCGGCAGCGATGGCCTTGAGCATCTTTTGGAATTCTGTTTCGATCTCTGCAATTCTGATCTGAAGGTCGAGGCTGTTGTCCTCAGTTGTTTCCGCTGATAAGCCCATGCCGATATGGAGTTTCAGTGTTTTGAGCACTTCGGCATTCTGCTTTGCGGTTTGCAGCACCGCGTTCATGATGGCTTCCTGCAGGACGCTTTCCTCAACACTCGGGGAGTCATGGCAGTATTTCTTGCCATAGTCAAGCCGGTTGATGCACCGCCATACCACTTTCTTCTTGCCATTGGCTGCCCAGGTGCATCTGCGATATGGCGTTCCGCATTCTCCGCAGATCAGAAGCTCTGTTAGAGCGTATTTGCTGGAGTATCGGCCTTGCTCGGTTTTCGTGCCAACCTGCTTGACTTTCCGCTTTCCACCTCGTCTTGCCATTTCTTCCTGCACTCTGCCGAAGGTGCCAGAGTCGATGATTGCGGGATGATTGTTCTCGACATAGTATTTCGGGCGCTCGCCGTTGTTGACCATGACCTTCTTTGACAGGCAGTCTCTGATGTAAGTCTTGTTGAGGATGGCGTCGCCTTTGTATTTCTCATTGGTGAGGATAGATTCAATCGTTCCCCGCTGCCATTGACCGATGCCGGAAGGTGTCGGAATCCCATCGGAATTGAGATCGTTGGCTATCGTGGCGAGGCTGTCGCCGGCAAGAAATCTTTCGTAGATCCTTTTGACTACAACCGCTTGCTCGGGATCAATCTCAGGCTTTCCATCCGAGCCTCTGCGATATCCAAGGAAGCGTTTGTAATGGAACGGCACGTTTCCTTCTTTTGCACTCTGTGCCTTACCCCAGCGCACGTTGGCGCTGATGTTCTCCGATTCGCTTTGAGCTATGGAACCGTAGATTGTGATATAGAACTCAGCTCCTGGCTGAATGCTGTGGATTCCTTGTTCCTCGAAGTACACGTCCACATTGTGTTCTTTCAGCATCCGAGTGTGCTTCAAGCAGTCGAGGGTGTTTCGTGCGAATCGGGCTACCGATTTGGTAATGATCATATCGACCTTGCCCTGTTTACAATGGCGCATCAGCCTGTTGAAGTCATCGCGCTTTTTGACGCTTGTTCCGGTGATACCTTTATCGGCGTAGATGCCGACCATCGTCCATCCAGGTTCTCCGTTGATCTTATCTGTATAAGCTCTGCGCTGAACATCATAGCTGTTGAGCTGATCCTCCTGCTTTGTTGATACTCGGCAGTAGGCGGCGACACGAAGCTGTTTATGGGCGTTCTTGACTTCCTCTTGTAAGTTTATTGTTGCGGGGATCGTATGTACCACTTTAGGTGGCGTCACTTGGGCTGTTGCTTGCATTGTCGGTCTGCTCCTTTCGTATTACTTGATCGTTGCTCAGTATGACGCTGACGGAACCGCTCTCCGTGAGCCTGATCAGCTTAACGGTTTTATTGGTCAGCTCTGAATCGAAGCCATCCAGGATGTCATGCTGTTCAAGAGCGTTCTTTAGCTTGTATTCAACGTATGCCTCGTTACCGATCTGCTGGTATCCGATGGCTGCTCGCTGATACAGCTTCTCTCGAAGGGCATCCTTGTCGAAGTCATATCCTTCAAGGGTTCTCGCAATCTCGTTGTCAAGGCGTCGCTGTTCAGCGGACGGTTCTGCTTGGCCGGGCAATGCAGATCGGATAATCGCTGGATTTCGAATCAGACCATTCAGAAGGTCGACGATGTCTTCCATCAGCTCTGTATCTTCTTTTTTGATTTGGATGTGGCATTGATTGCAAACCCACTTCTGTGTGCATTTGCATCTTGTGTCCTGCAGTCGACGCATCGGCTTGCCGCAGGCTGGGCAGACAACCGGGACTTTCAGCAGGTAGATCCTCGATTGCCGATCCATGCTCGTCTGTGTGTTGCGGGATGCCTTTCGGCTCCGCAGGTTTTCAACCGTTGTTTCGTCGATGACCTGTGGATAGGTGGCATTTCCAAGGTAGCGGTCATCATCCACGATTCGCATGATTCTGGCTTTGTTCCATGTTATAACACCGGGGGCGAACTCCACCTTGTCCGATTCCAGCCCGTTGGCGATCTGCAGGAGTGAACGTCCGTCGAGGTATTCGGAGCAGATTCTTTGAAGTGTGTTCTGTTCGCCGGGATTGACAACGATCTTTCCATCTTCGAATCTGTATCCGAAGGGTATGTTCCTGTTCTTCATATTCGTTTTCACCGTCCTTTTATGCTATGGTTTCGATCAATCTAAGACCGCCGATCAGATGGAAGGCTATTTCCGACCCACTCATTACGACGGCCTTTTCAATAATCTGATTGAACAGATCCTCGTCGAAGGCTTCGGTCGGTTCATATTCATCGATAATGCATTGCAGCTCCTTGAGCTTATCAAGCTGTTCGTCACCTTCGTCCTCGGCGATTTTCTTTTTTCGCTCAGAGCGCAGGGCGCTGATCCTATTGTTGATCTCGGAAGACTTCGCCGAGTAGTCGGAGCCGTTTAGGATACCGCTTGTGTGCAGTCTTACGATGACGAGGTTCCTGGCAGCAAGGTCAGCGATTTCCTTGTCGATCTCTGCGATCTTTTCATGATTCTCGCTTGTCTTGCTCTGCATGATCTCAATGTCTCGAATCAGCGCACCAAGGATCGCATGGTGATGTTCCTTCAGCTTGAAGAGCATTTTGTTAAATGCTTCATACACATCTGATTCGGACATACTCTGGCTGAAGCAGATCGTGGCACCGGAAGCTCTGCCGGAGCACATCCAGTAGGCTTTCCCTCTGACAAGCTGTCTGCGATACGTCCGACCGCAGTCTGGACAGCGAAGCATGCCGGTCAGAGGATAGCTGGTTTTCTTCCCGCTCATATTCTTCTGACGGGATTTTTGCAATTCTTGTACTGCGGCATAGGTTTCTCTGCTGACGATGGCAGGATTGGCGTTCTCGACATAGTACTTCGGACGCTCTCCACGATTATTGACTTTCTTGAACGGGAGCGTATCCGTGGTGTACTTCTTTTGAAGCAACGCATCGCCCATATACCTTTCGTTATTCAGCATATAGTCGATTCCGAAAGCATACCATGTCCTTATGCCGTGGCGACGAGGGACGCTTTCTTCATTCAGCTTGTTTGCAATTGCCTGCTTTCCATATCCTTGAAGGTACATGGAGAAAATTCTTCGGACAACCGCTGCTTCTGCTTCATTGATGACCAGGCTGCCATCGACGAGGTCGAAGCCGTATGCCGGAGCACAGCAGTTGAATTCGCCGGATTCCATCCGCTTTTTATAGCTCCAACGCATATTCCCCGATATAGACTCGCTCTCTTGCTGAGCGGCCATACCGGGGAATGTTACGATCATCTCACTATTCAGTTTATCGGTATCGATGCCCTGTTCTTCGAAGTAGACGCTGACGCCGATGTCTTTAAGGAAGCGGATCGTTGACAGAAGCTCCTGAGTGTTTCTCGCAAAGCGGGATACTGACTTTACAATGATGCGGTCGATCAAGCCTTTCTTACAGTCCCGAATCAACCGATGCAGATCATCTCGCTTGTCCATGCAGGTGCCGGTGATGCCTTCATCAGCCACTGTCAAGTGAGGACTAAATATTTTTTGAAGTTTTTTGTTATGGAGCGTCGATATGCGTTTCCGCCTCTTTCAGCATTGCTTCCAGCTCATCTCGGAAGTTCAGGTTAATTTCCAACCGGCCACCTGGGTACACCACCACATTTCTTACCAATTCTTTGGCAATATCTGCGGTCAGCTCCTGAAGCTGGGCATATTCCCGGTATTTTTCAAGGATGAACTGGCCGGTGCTATCCGGTTCTCTGGCTGTTGATTGCATCGCGGCTGTCTGTTCCTCCAGCTCCTGCATTTGGATGTTGATACTCTGTTTCTGAGAGAGGTAGCTCTCCCGGCTGATGCTGCCGTCGATCAGTTTCTCATACAGGTCCTGCAGTGCCTTTTCCAGCTGGGCACGACGGCTCTGCAACACCGCCAGGTCTTTCTTTGCCTGCCTTTGCGTGGCCCGTCTGCGTTCGTTCTGGAGACTCTGCAGTCGTTCCAGATCAATGGAATACTGCGCGTAGGTTCGGATCAGCGTGATAACCGCATCATGGATATCCGATTGCGGAGTCCCCTCATAGGTACATCCATAACCCGTCCCCAGGCCGGCACTGCGGCAGGTATATTTTCCGTTTTTACCATTGGACAGCTCCATGGCATATCCGCAAGTACCGCAGATCACTTTTTTGCGAAGCGGGTTCCGCTCAGATGGGGCAAACGTCTTTTCCGTGTATGCCCGCATTTCGGCCTGTGCTGCCTGAAACAGTTCCTCCGGGATAATACTCTCGTGGGTCTGCTCAACCACGATCCAGTCAGATTTGGACACCTTTACGGTATGAACCAGTCCGACCATATCGCGCTCCCGCTTGCCGTAGACAGTTTTGCCGGTGTAGCGCTCGTCTCGCAGGATTTTGGAGATTATCCCCGGCCTCCAGCAGTTTTCCTCGTGGATACTGGGCCAGCGGTCCCGGGAACACCCGTTCCGCCGCTTGTACACCATGGGCGACGGAATGCCCTCAGAATTGAAAATTGTAGCAATCTCTTTGGCGCTGTATTTTTCTACTGTCAGGCGAAAGATACGCCGGATCACCTCTGCCGCTTCCGGGTCTGCTAGGAGGCGGTTTTTGTTCTCCGGGTCTTTCACAAATCCATAGGGAGCAAAAGGGCTGAGAAACAGCCCCTTTGCCGCCCGCTGGCGTTTTGCATTTTTCACCTTGGAGGAAAGTTCCCGGCTGTACAGATCATAGATCAGCGTTTTGAAGGAGGTATCCAGGCTGTCGATGTCCGCCTGCCGGGAGCTGTCAAAACCATCGTTGACGGCAATAAACCGGACGCCGAGGAATGGGAAAACCCGGCTGATATAGTTTCCAACGGTCAGATAGTCGCGTCCAAATCTGGACAGGTCTTTCACAAGAATGCACTGAATCTGGCCAGTTTTGACCAGTTCCATCATGCGGATGAAATCCGGCCGCTCAAAGTTCTTTCCGCTCCAGCCGTCATCACAGAACTCCAGCACATCAGCGCCGGCAAACTCCGGGTGGATGCTGATATAGTTCGTCAGCAGCCCGCGCTGGTTGGAAATGCTCTCGGACTCTTCCTTTCCGGTATCCTTGAGATCATCATCCTCACTGGATATACGAAGATACATGGCAATGGTCATTCAGCAGCCCTCCCTTCCAGATAGCATAGCAGCGCCTCATACACGGTAACTTTTGCGCAGCCCTCCATATCCGCAATCTGCTGATAGGTCATACCCTCAAAGTAATAGAGCCGGATGCGGCGTTTCTGCGCTTCGGGAAGGGCGTCAATGGCAGTATGTAACAGTTCCCGATCCAAGCTGTGAATCGTTTCCTCCAGAGGGGATGCAGCCGTAGCAGCTGCTACATCGGCATCCAAAGAACCTCCATAGTGACGGTCTATTTTGTTCAGTTCGGACAGGTCCTCCAGTTCAAATTGGTCAAAGGTTTCATATAGCTCCTTGCTGAGTTCCATAAACTGTGTCACGCCCCGACCATCCTGAAACTCAAGGAAGTACCTCGGGTGATCCGTATGGATGCCGGATGTGCGGATGGTGTATGGATTGTCTTTGTGCTTTCGCCGTTTGGGCGGCGCATCGAATGGGATGGAGTGATCGTTCTCCATAATGTGTTCCTCCGTGAAATCTGAATTTTGGGAAAGGCAAAAATCCAGCGGAGGACCACGGCAGCGCCGCAGGCCGCGGCATAAAGCAGAAAGAGGGGGAACGCTTTCACAGCTTCCTGCAAAAGCGTTCCCCCTCCAAGAAAAGGCTGGGAACATAAAAAGAACCCCCGTAAGCAATTTTCAAAGGCAATTATCTTTTGCCCTGAAAGGTAGCTTGCGGGGGTTAAATCATCGTTTTTGAGCGTTAGACGAACATTAGATAGGGGCTTGGAGCGTTAGTTTTTCGTTAGCTGGAAAAAGTCGTGTTCTATCAGTGTTTTTTCAGCGTTAGATGAGCGTTAGATACTGGCATTACCTATGCGTCAGGCAGCTTTCTGATATAGAACAGATCTTCCGGGGCCAGACTTCTGAGATTACGAAGCATATCCGTCAGCTCCTTATATTCTTCGTCCGTCAGGTATCTCTGCGCCATCTCATACTCGGATTTCGCCAAATCAAAGGAGCCGAGATGGACCATGGAGTAGATCAGCCAGTAATAAGCGTAGATGTTGCCCGGCTCGATGGACAAAGACTGCGCAGCGTATTTGTGAAGGTCATGGTAGCATTCCGCATCTGCCAGCATACGGAGAAGTTCATTTACGATACCCACATATTTCAAATTATAATGGGATGCCGTCAGCATCAGCCAATGCTCTGCTTCCGCTGAGGTCAGCACGTTTCCTTTGTATATCCTCACGGCCTGCTTCAGTAAATCGATCTTCTCTGAGGTGGATATGGCACGGGGAACAGCATCGCAGCATTTGTCGAATTGCTGCAGATCCGTCATGATATTCAGCTTCGGACTGAGGCGGTAGCCATTGGGGGTGCTTTCAATCAGATTATGCTGACAGATCAGGCCAAAGGTGTTGCGCAGTCGGAAAAGCAGCCCGCGCATATTGTTGCTGAGTGATTCAATATCCATGCTTTCTTCCGGCCAGAGGGCCTCCGCCATCTCCCGGGGAGGGACAGAGCTTTTGCGGTTCAGCAGAAGATAGGCAATCATCCGCAGGATTTTCTGCGACTTGATATCCGCTTCTTTCAGAACACCCTTGGAGGTATAAATTTCAAGACTTCCAAACAGATTCACCAGGATGTCCGTATCCTTCCTGATGTTCTCCGGCTGAATGGCAAAGCGCATTCTGTCCATCAGCTTCTTTTCGTTGATAATGGTCAATGTGACAAAGGCCAGCATTTTCAAAAGGCTGCTCTCTGTCGTATATCTACTGGGATTGCGCACCACCAGGAACCCCAGCGGTCTCGGCTTTACCGGAACGGCAATAAAGCTCTGGATAGACAGCTTCTGATAGATCGCATATTCCCTCGGCTCCGCATGTTTGATACTGCTCACATCCGGGATAATCAGTGCTTCGCTGTTCTCCATGGCTGTGAGCCACCGCTGCATAATAGCAGTTTCTTCAAAATCACGAATCAGCTCCTTTGTACGGTCATGCGGACTTGTGTTGAACCAGACATACGGTGCCCAAACACTGAGATCCATGTCTATCTCCAGAAATCCTGCCCAGTTGGCATCGTAGAAATCGCAGGCTGTAGACAACGTGCGTGAGATAATATCGTCCGCGTTATCACTTTCGTGAAGCTGGGCTTCCAGATTACGCAGCGTCCGTTCAAACTCCACCGCATACCGAACTTCTTCTGTCTGCGGCTGTTTGCTGAGCCTTTGCCGCAGATTCTTCCATAATCCACACTGTTTGTTTTCCATAGCTGTTGACTCCTTTCCGAAAGTGTATAATATAATGAAAAAGCCGCAAGATGCCGGAAGCAAATCCGACAGCCTTGCGGTTCAGGGTGAATGTATAGGCCATCGGATCTACGCGATCAGGTTAGCCTTATACGGTACATTTTTCTTTCAGCTGACAATATGTACAATCATCAGCTGGCATCATACTTTGTTGATAAGAAACCATGCTTTGTGCAAGCGTAGCAATGACCATCAACGATTGGGGAGAGCATTTTCTCAGTGTCGCTGCCAGCTCTGAGTTGATGCTATAGCTTTGACATGAGTATGGATTGTCCATCAGGAAATAGTCAACAGGCGTATCAAGGAAAGAACTAATCCGCATAAGCAATTCTAAGGACGGCTTCTTTCTCCCTCGCTCAATATCGCTCAGGTGATTCGTTGCAGTCCCGATTGCAATCGCCATATCCTTTTGCTGTATGTTCATGGACTTCCTCTTTTCCCGCACTCGTATGCCAAGCTGCTGATAGTTGATCTCGGTCTGCATCAAAATCACCTCCCTGCGTTGCATTTTTGCTATTTTATCTATTTTTATTATATAGCGGCAACCTCAAATCATAAATAACTCGATAGATAAAGAACAATGCCATTAGGTGTATTTTTGAAAAAATTTTTTGACTTGTCGCTTAAATAGAAAAACAGCTGAAAATGTGGCTCACTGCCACATTTTCAGCTATTTGTTCAGATCTACATTCATCGAATGATGTTATGTTTGATATCGCAGTTCATTGCGCCTGCACCCCATACAGCATTTCCTGAAGTGCCTTAGCATTTGTTTCAAAGTCAACAGAATACAAGCTACGCCCTCCCATTCCAGTCATGCCGCCATAGGTGTTTGGCAACGGTATGGTAGCCTGCTCCAGCTTTTTCCCTAAAAACTGAGGCATATTCAACACTAAGCTGAAAATCTCTCCATTGGTCAGATTTGTTTGTATGAGCGGCAGGGTCGTGTCTAACATATCATTTATCTCCAACAGGCTTAAATCGCTGACCTGATCCAGTGCTGCCTGGATAACTGCGCGCTGCCGGCCGATGCGGAACCAATCACTGTCAATTTTTCTGCATCGCGCATAGGAAAGCGCTATTTCTCCGTTCAGGTGATTCTTTCCTGCTGAAACGTGCTGAATGTTGTTCTTTTCAGATGCTGCCCTGTTGATATATTCCACTTCCGCCTGTGTCAGTTCGATATCCACTCCGCCAATGGCATCGATTCCAGCCACAAATGTGTTGAAATTTACACGGATGTAGTGAGTCACGTCTACCTTAAAGCATTCCTGAATCTCTTTCATCATCAAGTCTGCTCCGCCGTACCGGAATGTATGTGTCAGCCAATCATACTGTCCCTCGTATTCTCCCTCTAGAATCGGAACGCCCATGCCTCGCTCAAAGCTGACCAGATGTATGATGCCGGAGCTTTATTGATCGAGAAAAGCAGGCAGGCATCTCCGCGTGCGTTTGTATTAAATTCCGCTGTGCGCTCGTCGGTGCCAATCAACAATATATTGAATACATCCGAGTCGGAAAATACGTCTCCCGCGGCTGCGATGGCCTCCATCTCCTCCAGCTTGGCGATCTCTTCCTGCATAGCTTGGTCTTCAACCTCTTCCTGCCCTACGTCAGATGTTTCATCCGGCAAATTGTTTTCTTCCGGCTCTGTGTAGGAAGGCGTAGTCATAATAGAGTTTGGCGTTGGTGTACTGGATGGACGATCCAGTTTGTTCAACTTTGATATAACAAAGCAGTATACTGTCAGAAACGCGGCAAGCAGAATGGCCAGGAGAGATAGAAGAATTCGCAATATGATTATTTTCTTGTTGTGCCGTTTCCTTTCCGGCCTGTCACCAGATTGCATTTCCTTTTTCATGTTGCTTTTTCCCCTTGTTCTTTCGCAAACTTATTCTCTTTTGCTTTTGGCTTTGTCCAAGTTTAGGGATTCCCCCTGCCTTTTCGCAGCTGGGACAAATTTGTCTCCCTTCCGGAATCACACAGCCGCATATAACACATGTATCAATCGTAGCGGAAATGTGGACGCCTTTTATTTTCCATCATTGCTCCCATAGCCATACTTTTCATTATGGGTATAGTAGTACCCACCGTCTTTTTTATTGGTGTTATTCCGAACGACGCCTAAAATTTTGCTGCCGCTTTTTTCAAGCTGTGCAACAACCTCCTGCGCTTGCCGGTAATGCACCGAAGTATTCCCGATTACAAGAATGCTTCCATCACAGTTCGGTGCAACCACAGCAGCATCGATGACTCTTCCAAGGGGCGGCGTATCCACGATCACATACTGATAAACCTTCCGAGTTTCAGAGAGAAGTGTTTTGAAGTATTTTCCGCTGAGCAGTTCCACGGGATTTGGGGGATATTTCCCGGCAAAAATAATCTGAAAATTCGGGTATTGCGTGGAATAAATAGCGTCTCCCAATTTTACCATACCTGTCAGGACTTCACTCAAGCCAATCGCTCTTTTGGTATTGGTATTTCTGCCTGCCATAACGGATTTCCGCATATCCGCATCAATCACTAGGACGCGCTTTCCAAGTTCAGATAAACTCCGTGCAAGCTGCAAGGACACTGTGGTCTTCCCTTCGTTCTCATTACAGCTTGTGATGGCGATTACCTGTATATCCTGCCCACAAAACTGTAAATTTGTACGAGGACCTTGAACGCTTCCTGTGTAAAAAAGTCATCTTCTCCCGGGAGCTTCAGTGTGATATCTTCCATTACTTTGCCCTCCGCTTTTTCTTGGTTTTTTTCTGTCCGTGTGCACCGTGGGCTTTGTAATACCCATACTGGTGACTCTTTTTGTCATCGGCATTGGGTATATCACCGAGAACGCTCAAGCCCAGGTATCGTTCAATATCCTCTTCCGTGCGAATGCGGTCATCCAGTAAATAAATGATAAGATATATGGAGTATACAAGCACCGCTGCTATCATTCCTACCAGCATATAGGTCGTCATACTTGTGGTATTACATGGTTTGTCATTCAGCGTTCCATATTCATACAGATTAACCTGCTGGAATCCCATCGCCTCTGTAATCTGTTCCTGTCCAATTTCACAGATGGCATCCACGATCCGTTTGGCATTCTCCGGCGAATCGCTTTCCACTGTCACTTCCAGGATGCGCGTGTTCTCCGGGTTGGATGAGGAAACGCTCTTGCTAAGCGTTTTATAGTCGGTCTCCAGATTCAACTCCTGAATTACCTCATCCAGGACGGAATGACTTTTCAGCAAATAGTCGCAATCGTTGACCACCTTAAGAGCCAGAGAAAAATCGGAATCTGAGTTTCCTGTTGCAGTTGCTTCGTTCTGGCGGAGAATGTACAGCGTTGCTGTGGAAGAATAGGCTGGGACGAATGTCACTCGATTGATGATAAACAGTCCTCCAGCCGCTACAATAGCGGCAAGGATTATCACCCAGAGACGGTGAACGAAGATAGCCCACAGATCCTTTACCGTTACGACTCGGATATTCGCGTTAGCTTTCGTAGTCAATCTAATTCCTCCTGTAAGGCTCCCTCATGCAGGAGCCTTTTTCCGTTATCGCAAAACAAGGCATTCGCACAATCCGGCCCATATTTTTTCCGGACGAGTTGGAAGCACCGGGACAGTTCCGGCGGTCTTTGCCGAACATCATGGCAGTCCGAACAAATCAAATCTGCCAGTTCATTCTCCAGTAAGTATCTGCTCTGCCGCTGTGTCAGGTATCCAAATCCACCCAGGACAGATTGGGCATCCACTTGCAGGAGAACCCCCTTCTCCCGAAAAGAATGGATGAGGCTTTTGTGTCCCCAGAAAGTCCGATACCGCTCCACATGGGCAAGCACCGGCCGGTAGCCGGCGCTCAGCAGATGCTCCAAAGCGCTGGAAATTTTCTGTGCTTCCACCGCCTCTGAGAAATCAACCAGGACATACTGAGTCCCGTTCAACGTATGGCATCTTCCACTGTTCAGCCAGGAAACGCAGTCCCGGCTGTATCGCAGCTCATTCCCGCGGTACAGCTCCATATCCGGGTATTTCTGTTGAATATATGCCTCCAGCCTTTGATAAGCAGTCTCGGCATGGTTTTCGTTGTCGCCAAAATACCCCGGGTGAAAATGGGGCGTTACGCAAAGGGTCCGGATACCGTCTGCATAAGAAGCATCCACGATTGCCTGCATTTCCTCTTCCGTTTTCGCCCCATCATCCACGCCGTACAGGGAATGAATATGGATATCTGTAAATTTCATGTCAACTCCTTAACAAAAGCCTGCCGGGGAAAGAGCCTGCCGTAATGTCGGCAAGCTCCTCCCCGGTTTTTAGGGAATAGGCCGCAGATTGGTCATTGGTTCAGAAGTAGAAGATACTCTCTCGGCATGAGAGGAACGTAATCATTCTTCCTCAAAAATCACCGGGATTTGATGCTCAGCCGCATAAGCGCCGGCATAGCTGTCAGGCACTGCCTTTACCTGGAGCAGGGGGCATCCGGCAAAGGTATCCACCAAGGCAGGAGGCTCCTGACCTTCTGTTTCATCCTCTTCCACGATCCGGATTCCGATTTCCTCCACAGACTCCGGCAGCTCCACCAGCTCCAGAGCCGCGCACTGGGCAAAGGCCGCCTCACCGATGACCGCCAAGGTCTCGGGAAGTGCAATTTCTTTCAATTGCTTGCAGTATGCGAAGGAATAGTCGCTGATTACCACAAGGACTCCATTTTCAGCGAAGGCTACCGTTTTCAGATTCTCCAGACCGTAGAACGCATAGGCACCAATGACTGTGATCTGGGGGCCGATCTCTAATGCGGTGATCTGGCCTGCCCAGGCAGCCCAGGGGGCGCTTTCTGTCTCGCTGAAGTCTGCCAGCTCGCCGTAGCCGGAAATGCACAGCGTTCCGTCAGACAGGAGAGTCCATGTAGCCGCATCGCCGCAGGAGCCTCCGGCAACCGTCACTACAGCAGGCTGCTCAGACAGCTCACCGCCGTCGTCAGCATTCGTATCTTCCGTTGTGGCTTCATCTGCGCTCTGATCAGCAGACTCCTCAAGTGCTGCTTCCTCAGGAACTGCGGATTCCTCAGGCGCCGCTTCTTCAGGAACTGCGGATTCCTCGGGTGCCGCTTCTTCAGGAACTGCGGATTCCTCAGGTGCTGCGGCTTCTTCATTCACTGCTTCCTCAGATACAGCAGCGGCGTCCGCTCCGCTCTCCCGTTCCACATAGGCAAAGCCATGGGACTCGGCCCAGTTCTTGGCATAGCTGTCTTGCGCTACACTGAAGACCACTTCCGACAATCCGGTGAACGCCAGATTATCAATATAGGATGTAGTATCGGGCAGATACACGTTTTTCAGACTCCGGCAATTCTTGAAGGCGTTGCCGCTGATGGTGGTCATCCCTTCGGGGAGATCAATGCTCTCCAGGCTGCTGCAGTTCTTAAATGCGGATCCACCGATCATCTGTAGACTGCTGTTCTCGGCAAATTCCACCTCAGTCAGGTTACTGCATCCACAGAATGCGTTCGTTGTCAGCTTGGTCACGCCCTCGCCGATCACCACCTTGGTGATCATTGTCCGGTTGCTGTACCAGGGAATATTAGCCTCGCCGCTATACGTTGTCATGCTTCCCGTACCGGTGATGGTCAGAATTCCGTTACTGCTCAGTGTCCAACTCAGATTCTCGCCGCAGCTGCCGGAGGCAATCTGGGCGGGTTCCCGTTCCACATAGGCAAAGCCATGGGACTCGGCCCAATTCTTGGCATAGCTGTTATTGCCCACGCTGAGAACGATATCAGTATCTCCATTGAAAGCATTAGTCATAATCGAACTTACGCCATCCGGCAGATAAATAGATGTCAGTCCAGTGCAGTCTGTAAAGGCGTTATAGCCGATATAGCTTACACCTTCCGGCAACGTCAATGTGGTCAGACTGGAGCAACGGGTAAAGGTATTCTGCTCGATACGGGTTAGCTGGCTGCCTTCTCCGAAGGATACTTCTGTCAGGTTCCTGCAGGAATACACAGCCCAGTTGGACAGTACCGTAATCGCCGGATCTACATACAGTTTCTTTACATATTCACGGTAGCTATACCAAGGACTATTCCAAACGCGGTCCAGCTCATAAGTGGAGCCGGTTCCAATGAATTTGAACAGACCGTCTGCATAAAGAATAAAGTCAACCGTATCGCCGGCCCGTCCTGCGGCAAGCACATTGGCTGTCTTACCCTGAACGAAATAGCCGTCTTTAAAGATACACATCTCACCACAGATGTCATATTCACCGTCATAGGCAAAGCCTTCGTCATCTGCAAAATAGAAACGATCCTCATAATGCATGGTTCCGGTCAGAGGAACACCGGCCACCAAGTACATCAGTCGTCCGCTGGTTTTCTCGGTCACAAAGCCGGAGAACATTTCATCCACTGCATTGCAGGTATGGCCGCAAACAGTGCAGTTCAGCTCCTTGCTGTCCCGATCAAACACATAGGTATGCTCATCGTTTTCACAGACAGGCATCGAGCGCTTGGAATATTGATCCAGTACCGTGCGGATGCCGCCCGCGTCAACATTGTATGCTGTAACAGTGATCTGGTACTGATCTGCGGTGACATCCACATATACGCTTTCAAAATCTAGAGTTGCAACCTCAAAATTGAAATCCTTGTTGTCCACAACGGAATAGGACTTGCCGCCGGTGGAGCCGCAGATATAATATACAGTGCCATTCTCGTCCACCTCACCGGCCGTCATAGGCGCGGTACGGGCATAGCTGTGATCGTTTCCGGAGAAGTAGAAGTCGATCCCCGCTTCGTCACAGGCTACAGGTAGATACTGCACATATATCTCACCGCCTCCAGTGGGATTGGTATAGTAGGCAGGCACATGGGTCACCAGTACCTTCCACTGGCAGGTGGACTTTGCCGCATCCTCAACCAGCCACTGTGCGAACTTCTGAAGCGAATTTTTGTCAGAAGTGTGATTCAGCACCGCAATATAAACATCACCGCGCTCCACAGAGTACCAGGGGGCGGAGATCCCGAATACAGATTTTGCCGCAATGGCATCATTGCCGCTGTCGTCTGCCTCATGGTTGCCAATCACATGGATCATGTCTGTGTCACGGATACCTTCCAACGCAAACAGCTGCAGGGCATCGTTCCACTGATCATAATAACGGACGTTGTCCACTGCGTCACCCAGCTGAATGCCAAAATGATACTGTCCATTCAGCAGTTCCGCAATCCGTCCCATGCCTGTCAGGGCATCCGCCTCCTGAATATCAGCAATGAGGAAGAAGCTGGTTTCATCTTCAGCCACAGGAACTGTAAAGCTCCGGACATCGGACCAGATGCTGCCGTCACCGACCCGATAATAATAGGTCACTCCGGCTGCCAGTCCGGTCAGCGTCACATTGTTCACGCGGTTGATCTGCTTGCTGGAAGTGTAGGAAATCAACCGGCTTGTGCCTTCCACCTGGATTGCATCGCTCATGTCGGCTGCTGTGGAAATCTCCGCCACAGCTTTTTCGGCACTGAAGCTGGGATTGCTCATCCAGGAGATGTTCTTTCCCTCCGCCGACTGAGCCATGTTGTAAATGATGTTATAGGGTGCGCCGGTTTCGTCGCCTACTGCATCATAGCTGTCGAGCAAGATCAGGTAGGAGCAGTTACCGTCAGCATCTTCAGCCCGCAGCTTGACACTACCCTGTGCTGTTGTCAGAGCGGTAATGTCGATCAGGCCGTTTTCATCGGTGGTACCCAGCACCTGATCGTCGGCATACACGCTGACACCGACAGCCGCAACACCGTCTTTCGTATAGATAACGCTTGCCAGGGCTTCAGCACCCACTACAGCGGTATCCGCCTGAATGCGATAGGTTGCTTCAATGGGATAGTTGGTTACCGGCGTTGTAAAGCCAGCTGCATACTGGTTCAGATCGCTAATATCCAGATCCTCTGTCTGCTTGCAACCATAAGAGCCCTTCGTCACCTGCACGTTCAGGCTACTACCCTCAGTGACAGATGTGGGAATGCTTACAACAATGGATACCAGTTTGTCCTTTGTTAATACAGAATGGTCAATGGAAGTAATGTCGATGGTTACAACACCCTTCGAACTGTCATAATTCCAGGTTCCGGTCACGCCCTCAGGGAAGACCACATCGGTCACAGGATAGCTTCTGGTTACGGACACATTGGCCGTTACCGAAGTGATGCTGGAAAGGTCATCACTTGTCAGCCCAAAGATCCATGCCTGTCCGACATTGGGCTGGCTCGTCACCTGTAATGTCATGCCGGGTAGATCCGTCTGTTCTGTATTTACAGTAAAGTAACGGGTTTCACGGGTTACGTTGCCGTAGCCGTCCTTCAAATAGAAGGTGATGGAATGCAGACCGTTTCCAAAATGCATCATGCCGGAGGTGCTGCCCAGGTTATCCTGGTCATACTTGCCGCGGTAAGTACCATCGAAGTAGAAGTATGCAGACTCCACACCAGTGGCGTAAGGATCGGTCTCCTCGCTGTCGTCATAAGTAACATAGAAGCGGAGATTTGCTGTGTCAACGGTTGCTCCGTTCTCCAGCTCCGTCTTGGTACCGTCGTCGTTGACCAGCTGAATGGATTGAACCGTGGGCGGAGTAACATCCTGATTGTTTGCGCCATAGACGATGCACAGGTTATCCAGCAGGATATAGCCCTTCAAGTCGTTCTTGTCCAGCTTGGTGCCATCGGTAGTGTACCAGCCGATGCCGCTGGTGGTGACCATTGCCCGGAACAGCATACCGCTGTTGATGCGGATCATTACACCGGCATACTGGGTCAGATCTGCCTCCAGATACTGCCATCCGTCCTTGAGCCCCTCACCGGTATCCGAGCTGCCGCTGGTGAAGTTGACATATGCGTTAGTCCAACTATTACCTCCATTCGTGCTGGTGGCAATCTGTGCCCGCAGCCAGGGTACCGGCACGCCTTCGGGAATATACACCCAGACGCCAATGGCAGTGGGCGTACCATCAACAGTCAGGTTATCACCCAGGCCAAGGCATGCACCATCTGTGCCGGTAAGACCGGTCCAGTCATAGTCCAGCCTGATGGCGTTGTGACCAAAGCGGACAATGTCGGCATATTCTTCGTCGGTATCAGAGACCACAGAACCCTTTACCACACCGCCGCGTCCCGAATAGTGATAGGTTGCTACAGCATTCGGAGCCATGCCGGTAAAGCTCTCTACTGTGGTGCCAATGGTGGAATAATCCCAGGGATCCTCATCGCCGCCATCCAGGATCATGGTGGGCTCCATACCGATGTTTACGGTAACAGAGGCCGTCAGTTCCCCACATACAGCAGTTACCACAGGACTGCCAGAATACTTCACGTTACTGGTCACAGTAAACTTGTTGTCAGCAAAGGAGCCGGCATCCGGATCAGTAATGCTCCATTCGACATCTCCATCCTTCAGTTGAACGCTCTCCGTCAGATAGGTTGCCTTGAAGCCCAGATCACTGACATCATTGTAGTTCAGGTTTACCTCACTGGAGGCGAACTCTAACTTGTCCGGATTCTGAATATGCACAACGGCAGATCCAACAGTATTGCCGCCGCTGACCAGATTCACAGTCACATCTCCGGTTTTCCCGGAAGAGGTAAGCACTGCGGAAGCGCTGCTGCCGCTGACAGCCGTATCACTCAGTGTGCCCATGCTGTCGTCGCTTATGGTGAAAACAGCATCCTCCGGCAGACTATCGGCGGGAGCACCGGAATAGTCCATAGCGCTGGCAGTCAGTTCAATCTCAGATTCCGGCGTATAATATGCGTCGTCGGGTGTGACTGCCGCATGGTCAAATTCACCGGAAGCCGCCACATTGGATACTACCAGGATCGTACCGGAAACACCACGTTCGCTTCCACCAGCGGGGGTGTTGCGCATGGTCACATCCGACTCGCCCTCACGCTGAGAGATATAGGTGGAGGAGCCGCCCTCGTCCAACTGAATGGCAGCTACACATCCCAATGCCACGAGCATATGCGCTTCTTCCTCTGCCGTATAGCCCACAGATCTGGGCGCCATGGTGCCGTCTGCCTGGAACAGCACTACAGTACCGTCCTCCTTTACACCAACGGCGGTACGGGGATAGTAACCGCCGTTTCCGGACTCGGAAACAACGACTTCGCCGTCCCATACCATGGCAACCAGCGCATCCACAGCCTCCAGAATCTTAACATTCTGTCCCTGCTTTTCACTCTGGCTTGCTTCTGCCTGTGCCAGCGTGGTACCTTCCTTAAAGACATTGACAGAGCCGTCATCAAAGGCTGCCACAAAGGCGCGGCTGGAGTTGTCGTGATGTACCACACCATTCATTACCAGATAGCCAGAAGGCTCACCGGTATTGATATTGAACCAGGATGCATTTACACCGCCTACTACGTTCAGACCAGTCTCGTTTTCATAGACATGTGCCTGATCCGTGGTAGTTTTGAGTGTCCACCCCTGTTCTATGGGATTACGGTTGCCGTAACCAGCAACGATTTTTGCCCGACCATTGCTGGTATTGACCTCCATAACATTGGCAACCGTCTGGGATGTTCCTTCCTGATTATTGGTAATAATCAGCTGCTCGGAAACATCCGGCGCAATGGCATAGTTTTTCACGGAGGTCACAGAGTAGTTCGTTCCGTCAATCTGGCTCCCTTTTACCAGACCTGACGAAGCGGTTCCCGTCTCTGCATCTGCGGCAATGGCCGTGGTCGGCAGCAAGCCCATCACAAAGCAAAGACACAGCGCGAGAGAAAGGAAACGCGTCCACATTTTTGACCTTTTCATATTTACCCTCCTTATAGAAGAATTATCAATTACACCGGTCTCCAAGGGCGAGATCCGGAAATTGAACAAGAATGATTAGCTGGTTTTTTCGTCAGCTGCCAGGTAAAACTCACGATACCACTCCGCGAAACGCCTGATTCCTGTCCGCAGATCCGTTGCGGGCTTGTAGCCAAAATCCCGCTCCAGCGGTGTGGTGTCGGCATAGGTCGCAGGTACATCGCCTGGCTGCATGGGTACCAGCTCTGTGTGGGCATCAAAATCAAAATTCTCCGGAAGAAGCCCGGCACGAATCAGTTCCTGATGCAGGATGTCCACAAATTCCAGCAGATTGACAGGCTGACTGTTTCCGATGTTATACACTCTGTGAGGTGCAATGGGCAGTCCGTCCTCTCCGGTGACGCGTTCCGGCGCGCTAGAAATCACCCGGAGAATCCCCTCTGCGATGTCATCCACATAGGTAAAGTCCCGCATGCAGTTGCCGTAGTTGAAAATCTGGATTTTCTTCCCCTGGCGCAGCATATTTGTAAATTTGAAATACGTCATATCCGGACGTCCTGCCGGGCCGTACACTGTAAAGAACCGAGGCCCGTTGCGGGAATGCTGTAGAGCTTGGAATAGGCATACGCCAGAAGCTCGTTGGATTTCTTGGTGGCGGCGTACAGGCTTACCGGCGTATCCGTCTGATCTTCTACGCTGTAGGGCATCTTTGTATTTCCACCGTACACCGATGAGGAGGAAGCATAGACCAGATGAGCCACTCCGGGCGCACCATTGTCACCGGAGTGCCGACAAGCCTCCAGAATATGATAAAATCCGATGATGTTGGAGGAAATATAGGCATCCGGATTGTCAATGGAATATCGAACCCCTGCCTGTGCCGCCAGGTTCACCACCACAGCGGGCTTTGTCCGTGAAAAAGCCTCCCGCACCAGCTCCGCGTCCGCAATGGATCCCTCCACGAATTCAAAGGTACTGCCGGCGAACGCCTTTTCGTCTGCTGCCGCCCGTAGCTTCTCCAGGCGCCACCGCTTCAGTTCCGGGTCATAGTAGTCATTCATATCATCGATGGCAACAATATGAACCGGTTCCGTCGTTTCCAGCAAATGCTGAATCAGGTTTGCACCGATAAATCCCGCACCTCCGGTGACAAGAATTGTTTTCCACCTTAAATCAACGTTCTTTTCTCTCATTCTCAATCGCTCCCAAATAGATCCCGGGTATATACGCGATCCTTTATATCCAGTATACCGTCGTCCATCCGATTGGCAATCACCAGATCAGCCAACTCCTTAAAGGTGGTCAGATCCTCCACGCGGCAGCAACCTTCCACTGTTTTGCCCTCCTGCATCATTGGCTCATACAGAATCATGTCGATGCCGTGGTGCCGCAGTCCTTCGACAACGCCCAGAATGGAGCTAAACCGGAAATTATCGGACTCCGCCTTCATGGACAGACGATAGATTCCCAGCGTATTCCCGATTTTCCCCGCTCGGGGGACGAGCTGCTCCAGCTTTTTCAGAATCTGCTCCACAATATACTGTTTCCGGGTGCTGTTGGAGGTGACGATGGATTCAATCAGCGTCTCCGGCGTGCTCTTATAGCTTGCCAGTAGCTGCCGTGTGTCCTTGGGCAGGCAGTAGCCACCATAGCCAAAGGAAGGATTGTTGTAATAGCAGCCGATTCTGGAATCCAGACACACACCGCGAATGATGTTCTTTGTGTTAAGCCCCTTGGTCTCCGCAAAGGTGTCCAGCTCATTAAAGAAGCTGATCCGCATGGCCAGATAGGAGTTGGCAAACAGCTTTACAGCCTCCGCGTCCGAAAAGCCCATCAGCAATGTCTCAATGGACTCCTTCTCTGCGCCCTCCTTTAACAGTTCCGCGAATGTCTCTGCCTGCTCCACCAGTGTGGGGTTGTCTGGGTCTGTTCCGACGATGATTCTGCTGGGATACAGATTGTCATATAGAGCCTTTCCCTCCCGAAGGAATTCGGGACTGAACAGAATGCTCTGCGTATGGTAACGCTGGCGCACAGACTGGGTATAGCCGATGGGAATGGTGCTTTTGATCACCATAACCGCGTCCCGGTTGTACCGAAGCACCGCCTCAATAACACTCTCCACAGCGGAGGTATCAAAGGAATCCTGATCCACGTCGTAATTTGTGGGTACCGCGATTACAACGAAATCCGCATCCCGGTATGCCTCCTGCTCCTCTGTCGTGGCATGCAGATCCAGGGGCCTACTGTCGAGGAAGGACTCAATATAGGCATCACGGATGGGGGATTTCCGCTGATTTAACAGCTTTACCTTGTCCTCCACCGGATCTATTACAGAAACCGGATGATGCTGCGCAAATAGCACTGCTAGGGACAGGCCCACATACCCCATTCCGGCGACCGTTATTTTCTTTTTTTCCATCTTTTTAACTCCCTTACATTTTGCGTTTTACCGGCTCAGACAAAGCATGTCCCGAAGCTCTTTCCGCTGTATCACAAAATAGACACAAAGGCACACAACATATACAAGGCATCCCTGCCACCTTGACGACAGGAAGGTACTACCAATAAAGAGCGCTGTCATTGCCAGTTCGATTGCAAATTCCTTCCACAGCCGGGTGTGAATCATCTTCATCACAACGATTTCCGACACCACGGAGCGGAGTATAATGGTAAATACAATTGCGCACAGCAGCACCGTCAGGCTGTTGATAATCCATGCGCAAATCAGGAACAGGATGATGCCCAAAGACACTGCGCCAGTATTGATGATGAGCATGGTCCTCTCTTTGCGGTACGCTTTGAGATAGTTGTTAGTAAGCAGGCTGACCTTGGTTGTATAAATGATAATCGGAAGCAGGATACCCAGGTAGCGAAGGCTCTCCGCATACTTCGGCAGCCAAAGCTCCAGGGCCACGCATCCGGGATAATAGCAGATCAGCGCCAGGAACATCAACGGAGAAATAGCTCTCCGAATCTTACAATACATATCCGGCAATCTCTCCGGATCCATTCGTTTCATGGAGGGGAACAGCACTACACTAATGGCAGTCACAAACTGCAGGACAAAGCTGGACAGACTGAAGGCCAGCGAGATCTTTCCAAAGGTCAGCGCTCCCCAACGCCACTGGATCATCATTTTTCCGGATCCCACAAGGAAATTCGCCGCATAGGAGGACAGCATGAGCCACACGCCCACAGAAATGCTCTTCTTCAGTTCTTCAAAAAGGGATTTTGCCGGAAGCAGCCTTCCGACCATCAGTTCCCTGCTGTATCTCAGGCCAAACCACAGAATCACCGCCAGATCTGCCGCCAGATATACAATACAGAACCAGTAGTACTGCCGAAGTCCCGCAATCAGGCAGCTCAGCACCAGCACACAGTAAATCATCCGATAAACCGCAATGTAGGACACATACCGGGAGATCCGGTTGGTAATCTGGAAGGTAAACGAAATATAGTTATAGGTGATCTCGATGCATGTGGTACAGGCAAGGAGAATACCGATGACCCGATTCACTCCCTCAAGAACAGAAAGTGACCAGATCAGTAGTCCGAGAGAAAGGACGAAATCCACTGCCATGATACCAAGATACTGAGATCGAACAGACTTTTTATCCAGTTCCTCATAGTCATACTGGGCATAGCGGAGCACAATGCCGTCCATCAGTCCGAAATGCAGAATTCCCAAGTACTGTGAATACAGCAAAAAGGTCTGCCAATAGGAATAGTCGTATTCATCGATAAACTTGGGCACTACCAGGTTCAGGACAAAGCCCACCAGAACGGAAACGACCTGGGCCATAACAGACATGGTCACATTTTTTGCGATTCGCTTTCCAGAGAGCGGCGCTGCCATTACTGTGTGCACCCCCTGCAGAGGCCCATCTTACGATTCAAGATACAATTCCTCCAATTTCTTTGCCTCCCGGCAAATGTCATAGCCTCCACGCTCTACTGACGCCCGGTAGTCTCCTCTGCCTGCGGCAAGGGCACGTTCCAGCAGACGGCACCAGGCAACTGTGCTGTCATAAGAATCTTCATCAGCAAAAAATAAATTATCGGCCAGTTTTACTTCCTGAGGTACAGATGACGAACAGACCACAGGCAGCCCGTTCGCCTGGGCTTCCATTGCCACAATGCCAAGCCCCTCCCATCGGGATGGCAGCAGGAAAAGATCCATTACACTGAGCAGCTCCGGTACATCCTGCCGGATTCCAAGGAAGTGTACCCTGGACTCCAACCCCAGTACTTTTACCTGCTTCTCCACATCCGGGCGCAGTTCTCCGTCTCCGGCCAACAGCAGCACCGCATTTTTGTGATTCTGATAGAATTCTGCGAAGATACTGACTGCAAGCGCGTGGTTTTTTGGCCTGGAAAATCTACCGATATGGCCCAGAACAAGATCATCCGGACTCAATCCCATCTCGCCACGCAGCCTCTCCCGGTTCTCCTGTGAAAACGCATAGCGTTGTATGGAAATAGCGTTGTGCAGGACGAGAACCCGTCCTGATTCCATTAGTTCTCTGCCGTATAGCCACTCTCCGGCAAGCCGACCGCAGGCGGCAAAAACTGTGGCATTGCGCAGAAGACTTGGAACAGAACGTTGCCGCCTTAGTTTCTGCAGCCCATTTTCCGGAGGAAATGCCTGATGGCTCTGGATGATCCGTTTCTTCACGCCGTACCGCTTTGCCATGGCTATGGCAGCTGCTCCGTGGTAATCCTGATGGCAATGGACGACATCATACTGTCCGTTTTTGATGATCTTTTTCAGTTTGGCCAGGTTCCCGACAGGGTCCTTAGCCCGGGGCGGAATATGGTAAATCTCGCTTCCAATTCCCCGGAACCATTCCTCCATGCCGCCGATCTCCTCTCCACAGACGACAAAATCAGTCTGCAGAGACGAAAGATCCATATAAGAATAATAATTTCTGAGCATGGTTTGAACTCCTCCGCCTTCTTTCAGCGAAGAGAGTATCTGCAACACACGGGTCATTTCGATTCGTCTCCTTCTTCCTCAAGGGACACACGCCGACCATAGCCTGCGTTCAGAAGGATGTCCGGCAGTGCAGGCAGGATGAAGAGCATAAAAATACTCTCGTCCGCCGATCGAAAGCCGATGTTCAGCAGCAGAAACAAAGCGTAAACAGTGCAGACCGGGAAGGCCACACATGCAAGCCCTACCTTTGTCCACTGTTCCCGAAGCAGCCGGGCATATTCGTAAAAAAACAGAAGATAGAAACCCAGCGCAAAGATGCCATACCGGGCCAGGTCATCCATGACTTCAGAGTGAAACCCGATACCGTGTTCACCCACCACATAACTGTACCAAGGACCGACGCCCAGGGGATGCTGAAAAGCTGTATTCAGGGAGTATTGATAGCATTGCAGACGAAGATTCAGATCCCCCCGTACATTGCCCTGGCCGAGAAACAGCGATACCTCATCAAGACGGGTGCTGATATATTGATTTGGAATTACATCTGCCAGAAAGCCCAGCAGTTTGTCCATTGGTAGGAACAGCAGAAGCAGCAGGCATAGGATCAAAATCAGCGTAACCGATCCCTTTCGGTCGGAGAGCAGCGCCAAGCTGCAGCCTGCGATCAGGAGCATTAGCGAAATGGTGAAGGATGCTTTCAGAACTGCGGCTGTAATGCAGATGAGCAGGATCGCCCCCCATATGGCTTTCTCCGGTATCGAATCATCATCACGGTAACAGGTGCGAAAATCACCATGCTCTGAAACAGGTAAATACCGCTGATGTTTTTCCGCATCAGCTGATAGTCCCTTGCAACTGCTTCCGTCTGCTGAGAGGCGTTGGTAATGGCCCGGGCTACAGAGCTGTCCATAAAAATGCCGACAACGGAGGTTGCCGCCGTGATACTGAACAGCAGCAGCAGGTATTTTCCAAACCTGGATCGGGTCGTAGCGTCAAAAGAGAATAGATAATATAGGATAGCCGTACCCCAAAAGGTAAAGCTGACGCGGATATGACGGGAAGCTTCTCCTACCTGCAGCAGGTACAGGGTACTCATGACTGCCATATAGAGCACTACCGGGACCAAAATGCTATGCCAGGGCTGGAATGTAATCGCCATGCCGTTATGCTGCAGCCGCGCCAGAACCAAAAGAACTGTCCCGGCGGCAAAACAGCCAAAGAAGAGATATTTATACAGCGTTGAACTGAAGGCAGCACGCATAAAGGGGAGACAGTACCAGGTATAATATATAGAAAGAAGCAGACTTGCAATATCTGTAAGTTCTATACTGCGCCTCTGGCTCATACCGGTCCTCCTTCATCTCCACCGGTCAGCTCTCGTCGGATCTTGTCAAAATAAGCATTCCTGCGCTCGTCCAGAATACTGGCGGAGAACTGCCTAGCTCGCTCAAAATTCTGCTTCGCATATCCTGTCAGTCCTGTCTCCAGCATAGTGGAAATCCGCTCTGCGATCTCGGAAGTTGCTCTCCTTGCTGTGAGACATTCCCGGGGCAGAAGCTCCGGAATTCCTGCGGTTTTGGCTCCGATACATGGGCATCCACGGCTCATGGCCTCGATCAAGGCTCTCGGCAGCCCTTCCTGAAGACTGGGCTGAAGATAAATATCACATTGATCCAACAGGTCAAATACCTGTTCGTGGGGAACAGCTCCGGTAAAAACCACCTGATTTGCCGTGCCGGTTTCATTCGCCAGCTTTTTCAGGCGTCCAGGATCTCCCTGTCCCACACAATAGTAGACCGCCCGGATTCCCTTCGCGGCCAGCAGTGGAAGGGCTCGGATCACATACTCTTGTCCTTTATGCCGGACATCCACGGCGGCACAGGTCATCAGTGTGATTTGCTTTGTATTCATGCCCTGAATTTTTTCCAGGCGCCGTGAACGGACTTGGCTGGATGCAGGCAGAAGTGCAACATTTGACGCGCCAATACTGGGGTTGAGGCAGGGATACCGCCGCTGTAAAAATTGTTCCGTAACATAAATGGCATAGTTTGCTTGCCTCATGACCTGTTTCATTTTCAAGTACATATACGGTGCAACCAGCTTTCCAAGGAAGCCGTGGTTCCACATTGCATCCCAAGGGCAGGCCATCGCTTCGGCCAGAACCGGCTTCCCCGCACGGTGAGCCAGATCCGACGCCCGAAACGCAACAAAAGAGTGGCAGCGGACAATCGTCAGATCGCTTTCACGGATCGCCCGACGCATCTCGTTTTTTTTCAGGCCGAGAATGCTTTCATTCCTGGAGACCGGGATAATCTGGTCTACCGCTTCCGAAACATCCTCCCATATCTTCTCCGGCTGCTCTGCGCGGCAAAACGGCACACAGAGCGTCAGTCTGCCGAATCCCGCCGCGTAGCGTAAAAGAATCGAGGCAAATGCAGCTTTGGTATAGTATTTTCCCTGGCACTGCGTAATGGTAAACTGTGATGCTAATACCGCTTTCATTGCCTGCTCCCGTTGCTGTATTTATCGCTTGTCAGCTTCTGTTTGGGTGGAAGAGTAAATTTTCTTCCGATTTCCACATCGAATTCGTCCGGATCGTAGATCATATATCCGCTGGCATTAAAGAATGTCAGTTCTCCAAATCGGACAGTCCCATTCAAACTATATAAGTCTACCCGGACATGGGGAAATCCCGTGCTGAGCGCTTCCGCAATCTTCCGCATTTCCGCAAAATTTTTTGGTTTTTCCGGCAGCGGTCCTGTGGGTTCATCACCTACACGGGTAACCTCCAACTTCTCATAATCCCGAGATACCAGATCGATCTGCACTGACTGTCCGCCTTGCCGCTGGGAACACACATACACGAACGCTGTTTTTCCGCCAAAGCAGAAAAACTTATAGTCCCGCAATTCTTCACACGGGGGTGGCTGTAGAAACTCCTCCACCATAATGCGGTGTTTTTTCCCGGAGTAATAAGGCCATTCTCGCCCGCCGTCTCGGACCAGCGGGATGGAGCACCATTCGTCCGTGATTCGTTTACCTGTGCCCAGTCCAAGCTATTCTTATCCGGACACAGGATCACTGCATTACCGCCGCTTCCCAGTGTATCCTTTAAAACGAACTGCCCCGGCAATGCTTCGGGCCAGATTTCTTCACTTCGGTCAAAAACCCCGTAGCATTGATTTAGAATGTAGCCATACCCCCGGCTGTGTACATATTCCCTGACATCGTATTTGTCAACACAAGCAATCATCCTTGGGTCATGGTAATAGAGCTTATACCATTGGAGTTTCTCGGTGAAGCGCTCCGGATGTTTCAGGTTCAGCCGCCGACCGGTTTTGATTCGATACTGTATGCACAGCATCGGTCGATCCGGAATAAAGGCCAGCGCCCGCAGAATTTTTTCCCGTACTGCCCGACTTTTAATTATTTTTTTATAGTTCAAAACTGTAGTGCCTTTCCATTCACATTCTCATCATGTTTCCGATCAATCACTTCAATATATTTTTGGGACACCTGGCTCCTGTCAAACTCCCGTTCGACTTTCTGCCTTCCCGAAAGGCCCATCTGTTCCTGCTCATCCCTGCTGAGTTTTAGGAAGCACTCGATGGCTTCCACCAGCGCATTCTGATCCTGGACAGGAATCAAATAGCCGGTTTTCCCGTTCTCCACCGTTTCCATACATCCGCTTCTCTCTGTTGTAATGATAGGCCGGGCACAAGCCGCCGCCTCCAAAAGTACATTGGACATTCCTTCCGGATAGTAGGAAGGGTGTACGATGCAATTGGCCAGAGCATAAAAGGGTTGCATGGACTCCTGTTCCCCATGATATTGTACAAATCCATCACTGACTGCCTGTGAAACGATCTCCTGATATGAACTATCATCACAATAGCCGCAGATATGGAACACGACATTGGAGTATTTCCCTACAATCTCCTTGGCCGCGGCGAGATACAAATCTATCCCTTTTTCCTTCAGCAGCCGTGACACAAACAGGAAGTGGGTTGTCTCCCCTTTTGGATAAGGAAGGGGCACAAAGCGGTTCAGATCTACTCCAGAACCGGGAAGCAGTACCGTCTGTACGCCGCATTTTATCAGATGGTTCTTTTTAAAAAATAACTCGTTTTCTTTATTTTGAAAAAAGATACATTCAGCCTCAGAAACACCTATGCGGTAAAGACGTTTTGTCAGCATCTGCATCGGTCCGGGGTACTCCAAGGCTTTTCCCAGGCCGGTAATGTTGGGGAAAAAGCGGATTTTTAAATGCTTACAGGCAATTCCTCCGTAGATATTCGGTTTTATATTAAAGGACAGAACTGCATCAGGTGCCTCATGTTTCAACAGAGCAATATACTTCTGCAGCAATCCCAGATCCTGAATCGGGTTCTTCCCCTGCCTGCCCGTATCCACATCAATCAGGCGACATCCCAGCTGCGTCAGTTCCTCCTGAAAAGAAAGAAGGCTCCCCACGACCAGCACTTCATTTCCCAGTGCCACAAGCTGCCGAATCAGTTCACCCCGGAGGTTATATGTATAGGTTGTATCATTGGCAAGAATAGCAAACGTCATCTTCTTTATCGCGCCCCCTCATGAGTAAAAATCAAATGAACCGTCTGGAAAATGCACTTCAAATCCAATCCTAGAGACTGCTTTTGAATGTACTCCATATCGAACACGATCTTCTCCTCCGGCTTCAGATCATACCCTCCATTGACCTGTGCCCAGCCGGTCAGGCCGGGTTTTACAATCAGGCGGTTGTGAAAACCGTGAATATAGGTTTCAAATTCATCATAAAAACATTTCCGTTCCGGTCTCGGACCAACAAAGCTCATGTCGCCTTTCAGGATATTCCAAAGCTGCGGCAACTCGTCCAATCGGGACTTCCGAAGAACCCGACCCAAATGGGTGCAGCGCGGATCATCCTTATCTGCCCACTGCGGCCCGTTTTCTTCTGCGTCAAGCCGCATGGATCGGAATTTCATAATTGTAAATGGCTGTCCATCCTTTCCCAGCCGCTCTTGCCGAAACAGAGCCGGGCCCGGAGAATCCAACCGAACCAAGATCGCAATGAAAAGCATAGGAAGGGCTAATAAAGCAATCAGCACCGCTGAGACAGCAACGTCAAAAGTCCGTTTCAAAAACAAATATGTATAATTGTCATTTGCTTTGGGCAAGCTGTCTTCAAAATAATGTAGTTCAGACTCTTCAGGAAAACCTGAACCATAATCTTCCACCGAACTACGAACCTGTTCGGCTGTTACTGTACCCATCGTTGTCCATCTCTCCCCATAATCTCTTCTATAAAGAAAACCATCAAGAAACATATTTAGCTCTTGCTGGCGTGTTTAGTATTCTTTCGCAGAGTATAACACCCTGCGATATTTGAGGAAAAGACACTGTGGTGCAAGGGGCAGCTATTGGCTTGACGATGGAACTGACTGCTTATTCCAAATTGAGCAGATTCAGTTTATCCAGATTTTTTCGTTTCATATCCATAGAACAGTGCACATATCGGTTGATGGTGATCGTTGCGTTTGCATGTCCCAGAATCTCACTCAACGATTTGACATCTACTCCCGCCTCAATACAGCGGGTGGCAAAGGTGTGTCGAAGCGTATGAAAATGGACATCTTTCAGGTTGCAATCATCCACATACTTTTGAAATCGGAATTGCAGCACTCGTGGCTCCATGTAGTGCGGTATTCCAGATAAAATAAAGGCATCTTCCCTATCGGGAAGCATCTTCTGGCACAGGTCCAAAGTCTGATTGGTCAGCGGGATTGTTCGGACTGAGGCTGGGCTTTTAGGTGGTCCAAGCATAACAGAAGTTTTTGTCTTGGCATCTGGAGACAGATTCTTCAACCGCTGAATTGTCGATTCGATCTGGATACTTTTATCGCGCAAAGAAATATTGCTGCATCTGAGCGCACAGATTTCCCCGATCCGCAAACCCGTCCAGAGGGAAAGAACAACGCCAAATTTGCAAAGATCCATATTCGTCAAAAGATACTCTGTCAGGATTTTTTGTTCCTGGATCGATAACACGCGGATTTTCCCTTGTTCATTTTTCGGATAGATAATTTCAATCGCATTCATTCGTCCCGAATAGTTCTTCTGTGTGTATTCCAGTACAGAGTGGAGGATAAGCAAAATATCTTTCACTGTTTTGGGCGAGAGCCTTTTTTCATACAGGAGCTTCTGACTGAAATCACTGATTATCCGGGATGTCAGTTCATCTGGATAAAATCCACCTAGCTGTGGCTTGATATATTTTTCAAGAACAGACTGATATTTTACATATGTGGATGTGTGTAGCCGGGGATGATTTATTCTCAGCCATTCATCGCAAAAACTGTAAAAAGGCAACCGCAAGTTTGCTTTGGCGGATGGCATCCATGATGGTGCAGACTTCTTTGCTTCTTCCATGCGGGCTTTTGCTTCAGAGTATGTTTTTCCATAACAGAAGCCGTACAGAAGTTTGCCGGAAGCATCCCTGCCTTTGTGATATCGGGCCTCCCATCGCCCGTCTTTTCGCTTAAATATATTCTCACCGGTTCGCATGATCTACGTCCTTTCTTTGTCCTAAAATGTGACCGGTTTCATTCTATCAATATTTGTCTGGTGCAGACTGCTGCCTGACTGCGAATGCTTTTGGAAAAGGTATTTTCTCTGAAAACAAGAGAGTTTTTTGATTATTTCAGGAATGAAAGGCCCAAGCCCTATTGACATTTCTGGGCGCATATGGTAAAATTAATCCGATTTTAAGGCGGAGAAGGGCGCTATAGTCGGATCGCAGAGTGTTATACTCTGCGAAAGAATACTAAACACGCCAGCAAGAGCTAAATATGTTTCTTGATGGTTTTCTTTA